>VTLG01015697.1_pt1 | contig 37429 bp, 52 predicted proteins | sample 4694571 | NCBI WGS metagenome assembly VTLG01 (sample SAMN12604809, study PRJNA352737) | marine metagenome | biome: ENVO:00000447; feature: ENVO:00000209|ENVO:00000569|ENVO:01000036; material: ENVO:00002151; isolation source: viral sequences binned using virsorter ...
CCAACTACTAGAACCTCTACAGATGTAATTCCTGCTGGGCAGGTCCAAGTGTGGCTGCTATCCGTAAAACTATTCGCTAGTTCTGTTGCAGCGTATTTCTGGTAGAAACCGTTAGTACCGAATGTCAGACCAGATACATCTATAGGAACCCACTGGTTAGTGGTAGTGTTTGTTTCCCCAAAAGATGCCGGAGTTAGTGCTTGTCCATCTATGAGACAGAATTCTGCAAGATAACCGTCATAATCCTCTGCATCAGCAACAGCCCCCACCTCTTGCAGCGCATTATTATTAACTCCTGTCTGAGCATCTTGACTAGGATAAGTGGGAGTGCCAGAGGGGGTTAGCTTTTCGCCATTAAGATATAGTGCTAATCTATCGGTATCCACTGCCTCGGTGGTATCGACCACATAAACAATGTGATACCAAGCAGCAGGATCGCGTAAAAGAGCTGTGAGTTGAGTAGTATAGTAACCAATAGAACCATTTATTAACAGAAGTGCAAGATAATCAGAGTGAATCGCAAATTTATCCGCACCAGCATCACCAAATATAGTACGGGCGGCCTGTTTTGCACCCAGCTTAGTCCAACAACTTATTGTAAAAGTTCTGCGATCACCCGCAACAGTGGGGGTTCTGGTTAATCGGCCATTATCACCATCATTAAACCGCAGAGATTGATCAATGGTGTAAGCATCCTCCGCTGCTGATTTAGCAAGACCTGATTGGAGTAGTGTCATTAGGAAAGCGCAGCAGAAGCGGAAACGTAGACGTTGGTTCCGTCACAAAAATAAGTAACCAGATAGGTTCCTGCGACTGTAACATCTGCAAGGAATGTAGATGAGGCTTTTACTTCTGAGCCTTTGGTAATGACATAGGCAGAGGGATTGATTAGTTTGATAAATCCTGACTGGCCTGTAGTTTCGTTAGCGAAAGATAGTTCATCCGCTGCTGCTGGAGTCCATAGAAAATTGTTTCCTGTATCCAAGTCTATTAAAGTACCTTGGGTAATGGTTTGTGGGGTTCCTCTTTGGGAACCACTCCAAGAGTTATCAATGGAACTAATATCTGATAATACTTCAGTAGCGGTTCTCCCCTCTACTGCGGTTCCATCTATTTTCAAGAAATCATTATCAGCAACACTGGCAGCAAACTGCGCTACATCGTATTGAGATATTCCAGTTGCAACCTGTAAGGTTCCGCTATCACCAGCACCGCTAAATTCAAGGCCACCGTTAGATGTTAAGTCTCCCGAAAATTTAGTACCAGTTAAATCCAACCCCGGCCCAGCAGTATAGGTAGTATTTGTATCGGTGGGAACTTGCCAAGAACAAGTAGCATCGCCATCTTCCCTTAAAAACTTCGTTCCCGCAGATTCGCCGGTAGATACTACAGCGGTTCCTTCATAACCCCCATCCAACAGGTTCATCTCTGACTCATCTGTAGTAATAGCGGTCGTTCCAGCTAGACCGCTAAACTGGGTCTTTAGCACAACTTTCAGCATCCTGAGATGGTCATCCCCCTGACCTACAGGATCACCAACTACAGGGTTAGTATCAACTAACTCGCTAATATATGTGGCTGATTCTAGAGCCATAATAACCCCCTATTAAGCGGATGCGGCAGTTAGAGTCACTGTAATTTCAAGCGTATCCCCGGAAATTACTGCGCGAGAACTACCAAAATCAACTACACCATAGAGTGTTCCAGATGTTCCCCCCTTTGTACTACTATTAGCCAAAAACGCACCAAATATAGTGGTGGTTCCGTTTATCGAGAAAGTTGCCTTACTTGCACTGTTATCTACACTCCCAGCGGATGGGGTTCCGAGCACTATTGTTTGCCTCACGCTTTCTGAGTACGTGGTATTCTCCGCCCAAGAACTATGAGATGACATTGTATCAGCAGCCAATGCTGTGCCTGTGCTTTTCAGCCCAACGCACCATGTCGCTGTATAAGATGACCCCTTAAAAAACTCAGTTAGTAAAGCGTTTAAGCCAGCGGTAACAATTAAATTATCGTTTAGTTCTCGCCATTTTTCCCTGCCATCAGAACCCTTACACACAACTTCCCAGGTATTCTTCAGACGCAGATCGACATTGTTGTCTTCTTTCATTTTCAGACCTCCGTCTGCTGTCATTCCGTTTGTTAAGTTAATCAATTTGGATAATCCACCTTTGTCCACGTTGTTGTTACTTCATCCTCCTCATTCCATAAAAGGGAGGTACTTCCCGCCATTCCTACATTCACCGTATATATAGGCTCATCGGTAAATTCTGTGATCGGGCGAAATGTAGAAGTATCTTGCATAGCAAATGTTATGCTCTCTACAGCATCCAATCTATTTGTTACGGGCGATGTTAAATCCGCTCCATATATAGCACTCTCAGCCACTGTATGATTATGCCCAACAGCTTGTGCTGCTGTTAATGCCATTGTAATAGCTTCTGGTTTTGTTGGCTCCACAACAAGCGTCTCGCCCACATTAGCCCCAAAGGATACAGTAAACCCAATCGGACCCAACTCCAGTAATCCGGTTCCTCCAACAGCGTGCGCGAGAGTAACCGAATTACCTTTAGCGGCAGTATTCCAGTTTATCCCTATGTTGCTCCACAGGATAGGAGATGTGGCCTCAGCCCATGTAATAGGAGCTGTCAATAGTAACCCCCAGTATTCATCACTCTAAGGGCTGACCCCGAGTGGCGATCCTTGTTGTCCTGCTCTTGTAAAGCTTGAACGGCCTGTGCAAATCCCTGCGCCCACAGACCCACCCTCTCATCGTTCATGATAAATGGTTCGGCCTCCATCAGTGCTCCGTAGAGATAAATATCAGGGTTCTCGGTCAGCATCTGTTCCGTAGTGTTTGATACGGAAAGAGCGGTAATCTTTTTATAAAACAACATTTCCATAGTCATTACGGAGTCTGGTTTTGGTCCTAGCTGGAGCTCATTGGCAACAATGGTATAGACCTCTGGTGTTCCAGAAGAACTACCCCCCCATAACCGGTCGTATACTTCAGGTGTTACGTACTGGAGTGGCCTTATTGGTGTAAGGTTAATCTGAAAGTTACGCATTTGCACGTAACCAGTGGGGAGAGCGTAATTTCTCTGCGCACCCACGGTAGATGCAGTATACTTACCCTCCATCATACGAAGACGCAGGAGTCTGTTCATCCGCGCCTCACCCAAGGCAATAAATTCAGGTATTCTATCGGTGAGATCAGCCCTGTCGAGCCAGTTGGCTACGGCTGTCTGTAGCTCTGCATAAGTTCCTATAGCCATGTTTTATCTCTAGTGTAGTGCCAAATAACCATAACGGTGGCCGTAATTTGGTGTAATGTTCCCCAACGGAAACTCTCCCTGAAATTTCAACAAAGGGCATCCATCAGGTATGTAAATTTCTATTCCTTTTGCCTTGGCAAACCCAAGTAGGTACTCGCAATTTGGCCTTTCATCCCTGTATTCATTTGCGTGTCCCGGCACACCAGGACCATCCATATCAACTCCCCAAATACCTATTTTATCGACCTTCTCGTATATTGCCATTCCTAGCATATACGCAACAGAGGAGTTGTAGTAATCCCCAACAAGAGATGATACTTCTTCTAATGGGTACTCAATAGCATTAGGAATATCCGAGTATGCTTTCTGCATATACAAAGCAGCCCCCAAGTCGCACAGCTCCCGCAATCTATCTTCATACCCTGGAGGGTAGAATGAAGGGGTCGCCTCTTTTATACACTCTAAAGGGTGTATGTCAAACAGTCTATCAAAGTGCGTGTAGCTGTCGTTATCCCAAGGCAATCCCCATACTTCCCAATCGGGGTCTTTATAGGGCGCATCATCATGCGTAGAAGGTGCAAGCCCTACAATAGCAACTTGCCTCACCTAGTCAGTTCAGTAATATAACAAGTCGCTGTGCCTGTTCCTGTAATCGCCGAACACATAGAACCCCCCTTTATACGGAACAAATAAGGCGTAGCAGCCGCGATATAAGTTGAGGACGTAGTGGCAGGGCGATCCGGGTCAAAGGCAACGAAACAAGCAGCGGTTGTAGTTACCATAACTGTCTGTGTTTGCGCTCCAAATGCAGATGTTGCGGTTGAACCACTGGCGTCAGTTACAGCTAACGTATGGGTCGTTCCTAGTCTAAAAACGTTGCTAATGTCAATCATATCTTTTACCTTATATGTTTGTTGGGGCTACTTTGAAATACTTGTAGTCGGGGTTGTTCAAGTAAGCGGCCAGTAATTTTGAGTCCTTTTCTATGGCCCCATTGGTCTCTCTCTTCCACTTTTCCCACGTAGTGACAGGAATGGAGGCTGCATGATGCCATTCTCCCATTTTGCCAAGAGATAGCTTATCACCATACGCATTGAACTTCTCCTTGTTCTCCTCAAGGATGGGATCAGCGTTCTGAGTGGTTTTGAAATTAAACGAATCATCAGTTGAATCAAACTGTATTTCAGTACTGCGTACTCCGTCGTTCTCGATAATATGTTTAGACATAACCCATGTTCCCCACTTTAGGAGCACCATCGGCAGGGTCGGCGTCGATATAAGCCTTCCTTAACCACCCGGCGGCATCCGTCGGGTCTTTTGATTTAGAAGTTTTAGGAGGGGATTTCTTCTTCCCTATTATCATCGCATCAACAGCAGTTTCAATGTCTTTGTCTTTCATAAAAAGTTAGGGGCGAGTTTCCCCGCCCCTTCCTGGTTTAACTTACTGATGCAAGAATACCACTTGCTTTTTCGTTCTTAGAAACCAAACCGTACTCACCAATAAGCATCTGCTTTTCGGAGTCGCCTGTTTTCGCAAGCGTCTGAGTCTGGAAAGGACGGAGCCATGCAACACCCCAATAATCCATATCTAAAAAGAAAACATTTGCAGCAACTGAACCGGGGCCATCTTTAGCCAAGTTCCGATCTGGAATTATTTTGAAAGTTCCAAAGTCGGAAACATAGACGTCAACAGCCGCAACAGCCGTTGCAGCACCCTTACCAGATATTTGGTTACGAGGCGGAATACCTAGCTGTACCGTAGCACCCGAACCTACTGACGCCAATCCTGAGATCGTCTGCTTTACAACAGCCGGAACCAGCATTATGTCAGGTTGTCCACCAGCATCGTAACATTCCTTGATGGCTGTTTTGATGTTGGCTTCCGTGGTAGCGGCGGTCGATGAGTTGTTGACCATAGCCGTACCACCAGTTGCTCCGGCAGTAGGCGAGCCACCTGACCCACCAGCAACATGGGAAGTGTTAAGCCAAGCGGGAATACCCGCAGTTTGCCTACCTGCTGTCGCATTACCGGCTGAATATATGATGTTTTGAGTGAGCATGACTTCCATGTCTCTCTTCATACGTTTGCCGAGCTTCGCGAGCATATAGGCTTGATGTTTGCCGTGACCTGCGTAATCGACTGCATCGTCGGTTCCTGAGGTCTGGGCAATGTATCGACTTATCTGCGTGTAATTATAAAGTCGCGTTGGAAGTACTCTTGCCGTAGCATCAGGTGAGTCGTCGCCTTCTAACTGGCGGTTATTTGCACCTGCTGTTATCGTATCCACTTGCCACTCAAATTTCGTGTTATCAGCACTCATTTTAGAGGCTCCGGAAAGGAAAGGAGTATCCATAGGAGCGATATTATAAATCACGTCTGACAAGTCTTCTCGAATAGCCACTGACCCGTAGGTTAGTGACGTATTTGTAGCAATTGCCATGAGATTTTCTCCTGGTTAGGATTTAAACATGTCTTCTAATAAAGAGGCCGCATCATCGACGTGGCCTGAATTTCGAAGACGTTTCATTTTAACAGCACGATTTGATCTGCTTTCGTCCTTTTTCTGGGAACCAGAACCAGCCCTTATCACTCTTGGCGCATTCTTTATTTTTTTCGCCTTGGGATTAGAAGCTTTTAACTGGTCATACTTCATCGCTTTTTGTAAAACAATAATTGAACGATGATCCGATAAGGTGTCTAGCTCTTCTTTAAGGAATCCCTGGTCCACTGCATACGTGCGTATTTGCTCCGCCATCTTTTTCTGAGAAACTTTTTTACCCCACTCCGGAACTTTTTCAACTAACAATTTGTGTTCACGTTGTAGCGTCTCAGTATTTGTCTTTTGGAGGTCGCGTTGATATTTCTCCATCGCTTCGCGTTGCACGCCCTGAGTTTCTTGGATTTTATCCTTTGCATCCCTATACTCTTCCCTTTTGTTCATATACTCCAAAGGGTCCATATCTTTCAAACCAGCCCAATCTATGTTATCAAATTTACTTAGATCGGCTGATTGAGGGATGTTGTTTTGAAGATACTCAATGTACTGTTGACGCTCGGTCTGAATTTGGGAGACTTCTTGCTCATAGTGAGACTTGAGCGAATCCATCTGCTTTCTTTGCTCAGAAACTTCCTGCGTCTTTTTTGTATAATCTGATTGACGAGAATATCCTTTCAGCAGTTCGTCAAGGGGTATTTGTTGCTCCTCACCATTAACGGTGACGGCATATAAGTCCTCTCCTTCCGCTGCTCGCTCATCAGTCCCTTCCGGTTCGTCCTCGGATTCCTCCTCGGCCTCCTCTTCAGGATCCTCTTCCACTGGTTCGTCTTGAGTTTCCTCAGTAGACTCTTCCACTTCCGTAGGTGCGGCTTCCTCAGATTCAGGCTTGTCCCCTTCGGGTTCCTTCATCCTGAGTATCGCCTCTTGCGCTTCCCATATACTACCGGGTCCCGTACTATCTGTTTCTACTTGCGGGGCTTCTTGCGTGTCCGCCATAATTAAATTCCTCTTAGATGAATGGGTGTTGCTCTTCTAGAACTTTATTCATGTGGCCAGTTTCAACAATTGAATTTAGATGCCCATGAATCCTATCAAGCAATCTCATCGCAAGCCAGATTGATTCCCTGGCTTCCAACTCTGTTGAACCGCTAACACTCCAGCGGTCCATTAAATCTTTTTTCAAGACATCAAATGCCTCGTTAAGTAGCGGGTCGTTTATCAGGCGTTTAGCCGCTATCTCTCTTTGTTCGTCCATCTATACTACAAAGTCAAGGTCAATTTTACCTGGGCGTCTGCGCCCACGACCGCGCCTCTTGTGCGCCTTTTTCCAAGGTACACCGGCTAGTTCTTTATCAAGTTTATTAAAGTCATCGTCGTTGCTACCTTTTTTACGTGACCTCTTTGGGGGTGGTGTTGGCATTATGCCCTCCTATGTTGGCCCAATCGCAACGGCCCTTTTTTGCTCGCGCTCAAGTTGAAGTTCTGCGAACTTTAGTTGTGAATCAACCTTGGCCTCAGCAGCCTCCAACTGAACTCTTTGCGCTTTTATTTGTACCTCGGCAATTTTTATCTCGAGCTCCTTCTGTTTAATTTGTTGCTCGGTTGCGGCCATCTGCTCCTCTGGAGTTGGGCCTTCTTGCTGTGGTATTGAGGATGGGTCGGTTAAAAAGTCTTGGACGTTCACAAAGCCCATGTTTTTAATTAAGGCGGCTCCCATGTTGTAAAGGTTCTGTTCATTTACAATGTCTAGCCCACCCTGCATAGCTTGGGTTGCAAATTGCAACATAGTCCCCAAGTGCAGGAGCTGTTGGTCACGATTACCATGCCCTAGTCCAACAGAAACGGTACAATCGGCCTTATCACGCCATGAGTCCGGGCGTATGTCTAGCCACTCACCTCGTAACTTAACCACAACAGCCTTGTCTTGGTTCTTTTGTAGGAGTTCATAGATGCTACGCATCAGCTCCTTCACGCCTGTTTCGGCAAAGTTTCTAGCTATAAGCTCCACACGCTGCTGGGCGGCAGTCATTACCTGCGCCACAGCAGTGGCGGTCGTGTGGGACGTTAGGGCGTCAGAATTTAACCCTTGAGACATCGAGGAAACGCCGGAACGGCTCTCCCGTATACCATCAAGGTAAGACAACATTTGAAACGAATAAGGCTCAAGCGGTGGGGTGTCAAGGCGAGTGACTGCGTTGGGGGTCTTAACCCTGACAACCCCTCCCGGTCTCTGCGTTAAGAGATCATCGAGATTCGCTTGTCCTTCTAGAACTGCATATCTGCCAAAGTTCTGGTTATAGGCATTATCCATCAAGTTACGCATTAGCGTAGACTTAATGAGCTGGAGATCCATCACCAAGTCGGCCACCGAAAGGCCATAGAACTTGTGTGGTATTTTTACCGGGGTAAGTGAAACAAAAGGTTTTGAGTCAATAGGCTCGTTTGCTAACACCTTACTACCTACGGTGCAAACCTTTCTTAGCTCGGCAATACCGTCCCCATCATAATCTGTCTTTAGGAAACTCTCATGCAGCCAATAAGTTTGAAGCGCGGATTCACTGGTTGTTTCCCCGTAACCACTAAAACCCATACCATATTCGGAGCTACTGTCAAAATCATATCTAGCGGGTATGCGGAAAGCTAGATCAGAATCGTCTTCTGAAACGCCTAGTTCTTCTGGGTCAATGTCATAGCCCATTTCCCTTAGTTCCGATACCGTCTTTCTTACTCTATGGCAAACAAACCTAGCATCCTGTATCGTTTTAGATTCCCGCGAAATAAGGAACTCATCGGGAGGCACATTCTCTATAGTTATTTTCCCGGAACTTGTATTGCGTTTTATAACTACGTCATGGTAAGTCGTCGTCGCTGGAGCGGTTCCTTCAATGGGAACCTCCTCGGGGTCAAGGGGAACTTCTAACTCCTCCCCTTCTGTGGTGTATGCCGTATGTTCTACAACTTCAACGTTCTCAGAAGAAAGGAGAGCCTCAAATTCAATGTCAGTTAGGCCGGTATAAGCCTCCCTATCCCATTCGTCGGTGTAGTCCCACCATATTTTAACTATTCCGTTCTTTTGGAGAAGGGCGTCAGTAAACCAAGAGTATAATATCTCCCAGCCTGGGTTTTGCTTGGTAAATATGTAATTAACATAATCCGTGGCTTGCTGGGCCATCGGCTCGTCTTCTGGGCCAACGGGGTTAAACTTTACAAGCTCATCTCCTGACGCGAATATCCTCATCAATGATGGCTTTATCCATTCAATAGTGTCAGCAACCGTGGAGTCGACGAACTGGCTTCTGCCTTCTACCTCATTTCCAAAGGGCAGTCCGTAGTAATACTCGATGGCTTTTTCACGCTGACGTGCAATTACGTCTTCGCCATAGCCCAGAGAATCATCTATCTCCCTTCTTACACGGGCTACTAATTCTTCTTCGGTTATTTTTTTAGCCATCAAATAATTCCATAATTCTTGTATTTAATATCACCGGTCCAGTCAGGGTCTGAGCCCAATACCGCATAACGCATTGACATCACAGCGTACCGAGTGGCGGACATTAAGTCATCATTTAAGGGGACAATCTTGCCATCCTTTCTGTGGTACATACGAAACTCTTGCAACCAATCGGATAAAGTGCTAAACACCTTAAACCTGCCATCTTCCATCCGTTGGTAGATGTCCATAATCCCCACTTCGATGGAATTTCCGCCCTTTTTCTCTCCCAAAGCAGGAGGGTTCTCGAAGTGAAACGGCAGAAAGTTGCATCCCATTCCCCTATATTGTTCAGCTAGGCCTGGGTTGCCCATTGAGTCCCGCCTATTGCCATCGTGGGGCCAAGCTATCGGTATGAACCTAGGCCTGGTATTAATCATCCCCGCGTGTACGGCAGGCGGTGCTTTAGATTGTCTGTAGCAATCATAAATGTATACGTAATCTTCTTCTCGGTCCCACGCAGCCCACACCACGGCAGTAGGGTGGTCAAATCCAAAGTCAATAGCGGCTATCTTGGGCCAATGGTCGGGTATACTAATGGGCTCTATAACTAGCTTTTCTTCCGAAACAGGGTAAACAAGCCCAGACCCAATAGAGGGTCGCCCGTACCTCCTCATCTCCCTCTCGTGCGGGGAGTACGAGGAAAGTATTTGTTCCATTACCTCCTCGTTGAGGTGGCCTCTCTCACCTTTTTGGGAAAAGACCTTTTCGGAGGCATCATCCCAAGTAGCGTTATTTAACGACTGTCCGGGCTTGAGTTCATTGATAAAGGATGCTACAGTTTGAGTCATCCCGTTTTCAGGGGTGAACGTCATGTAGACCATACCCCTTCTATCTAATGTTCTGGTGACCGCTTGCGAGTAAATATCCCGAGGAGGCTCCTCGTCAAGCCACACTACGTCAACAGACTTGCCCTGCCACTTCTCTTGGCCCATCTCGTAGGACTTGAATACAATGGTACTCAGGCCTCCGGTAACGTGCTTTATTAGGGCAGAGCTTTTGGCGTTAGGTATACCGGGCTTTCGTTCGGTATTGACTATAAGCTTTCTAGGTACAGCACAAGAACCCCATGCCTCTAGGTTGTCTGGAGGTCCTAATAGCTCGTACTGAACAATATCACGGGTGGTTTCATTAGAGACTCCGCCACACCAAGTTACCACAGGCTCGTTAAAACGCCTCCCTTTCCACCATTTAGGGTAAAGTCCTGTCGTGTGATAGGCTATTTCTGCGGCCCCACAGTAGGACTTCCCAATGCGGTTAGCAGCCATAAGCAGACGCTGGTTGGCATCTGCCCCCGTAGTGTGGAAAGCCTCTTGGTAGGGGTAAGGGTCGTAGAAGTCAAGCTTGTTAAATCGTTGACGACTTCTAATCTCACGGGCTACCTCTACGGCTCGCTCAAGCTCTTTTCTTGAAGTGCTCGATTTGTCGTAGCCTTTTACGGGCTTGTGCTCTACTTGGGTAAGTGCCAAGGGTTTTTCCTGTTTTTGATTTAACTACGTACTTGCTGCCACGCTTGACTATCAATTGATTAGTCCTTTCGGTAGTTCAGGGGTGGATTCTGCCGTTAAAGCCTCCAGTTCACGCACTAATTCGTCGGTTGAAGCTTGTTCAACGTGCGATATTTGAGTTTCAACCCTTTCTGTGGGCTTGAGACCGGCCCTATCTAGTAAATCCTTGTTAGCGGCTAGTTTTACCGATTCAGATTCGGCGGAATCTGCGAGGATTCGCATCTGGTTTATTGCGGCAGGCACTGAATCCTGTATCATTTGTCGGGTTTTTTCATGTATCTCTTTCGAGAACTTGTTCTTTAGGTAGTAGCCCTTTTGGGTGGCGGTTGTTTCGGAATAACCAGCCATAACAGCAGCCTTTGTTGCGTTACCTGTTTGGCAATACGACTCAATGAAAGCCTCTTGCTTGTCTGTCCTCATTTACTTATCAGTCTTTTGAGCATATTAAGATTGGCCTGAGTCTTGGGGGCTGCCCTCAGAAGTATCAGCATTTCCCTGTCTGAAATTTGACCCTTTTTTAGATTTGTATTCCTAGCGGCGAAGTTACGTTCTATTTTGTTCCACTCAGAAACGATGCTAGCCTTTTTGTTTTTGTTCTTAACCACCTTAGATGGCATACCATATCTTTTAGTCATTCCCATCCCTCCCCTGAAGTACCAGCCTGCATACCGGCGTCACCAGCACTGTCACCGCCTAAGTAACCACCGCCAAAATCAGGCAAAACATTAACCCCTATGCCATCTCCTATGTCGACTATGTTTTGTGTAACCGTATCAAAAAGGTTCTGCTTGTTATCTTCGGTGCTATCACCAAGAAACTTGCCTGCAAGGGCGTCTCCAGACAACCCGAACCCAATCTTTCCAGCCATGTCGTCCATAGTGGAATCAAACAAACTGCGTCGTTGGTCAGTAGGCACAGTGGACAACATATCACCGTAAGACGTCTTAAACGCGTCGGGATTACTCGTTAGATAATCACCCTGCGGCCCTCCGGGGTTAAAGACGTTACCCCACCTTGCCTTATTAAACCCAACACCAGTAACATCTGTCTGGGTATCCAAGTAGCTACCCCACGTTCTCGCCCAGTCCGCCATTACTGAGGCCCAATGTTTATGTTAAGGGTAGTGCCTTCTTGCTTGAGCTGCTTCTCCTTATCAGTCACCTGACCAGAACCAAGTAATGATTGCAATACCGGCTCCGGCTGTAGGGGTTGGAATACGGGTTCAGGGGTTGTGCCCAGCAATCTTTGAAAGCTAGGCTCTTCAGCTAGTAGTCCTGGCTGCAGGTTCCTGAGGATGTCGAAGCCGCCCTCGGTAAGAACGCCGTCCCTCATTATTTCAATTCCGGGTGTCTGTTGTTCGAAAAGCTCAGCCTCCCGGTCTGTTATGCTTCCCTGTGTCCCCTGCAGCATAGGAGCTACAAACTCCTTAAACCGGGCAAAGACAGCATCCGCCTCTTCTTCGGAGGTTGGTGCCATATAGTTAAATCCCTCTTCGGTGGTCATGGGAACACCAGACCCTATGTTCTTACCTGGCATAGACATTTGCTGGTAAGATGGGTAGTTACGCAAGGAATCAGGCGAGGTGAATTCTTTGGTTGACTTGAGCTCAGTGAAAAATTCGTTGTAGCCCTCCATAAGAGCTTGAGGCTCGATGCCCGCCATATCCGCTACACCAAGAGCGGCGTTTATAGCCTCCGGTGAAGACGGGTTTTTTGGGCCTTGCATTTGCTGTAGCATTAAAACAACAGCCTTCTCCAAGGCTGAATCAGCCATACGCTTTTCGGCGTCAGAAATAATTCCTCCCTCCCTAATCTCTCTGTCGGTGAGGGGGAAATCTCCTCGGGATTCAGATAATAGACCTTGTAGTTCTTGTGCCATCTCGTCACCTTCTGCTGATGCGGTAGAAATTGGTCCTAGCCGACTTGTCCATGTGGTATCGGGCCTTTGATAGAAACTATCAAAGAATTGCCAATAGTTAGGGTCGTCCGTTTCGATGTCTAGGTTGGTGTTTATGCCGTTGGGCCATAGCTGCTTTGTTTTTGGGTCAAACAACCCCCACCGCCAAAGCGTAGCGAAATTTTTATGATTCCCCTGAGAGACGCCCCAGACGAAATCGATGTATTTTTTAGCTACGGCCTCATATAATCTTTTATCCTTTGCGGTGTTAGGTGGAGTCTTATGCTTGCCGCGAGCGGCTATGTATTTAACTAAGTAATCGCGCTCGTCAGTTGTAAGAGGGGTAATGCCTTTTCCTATGACGTTTTGGTTACTAAGCATGTCCTTGGCAGGACCAACCAATAATTGAACAGGACCCCAAGCGGTAGAAGGAGGGATGCTAGCGTTAGGAACCCAAGTGTTCTTTTTGCCTCTATGTTCGCCGAGTTCTAGAGCGTCATACAGGCGGTCAACAATTTTGGGGTTAGTCACAGCAGGTGCAGAACCGGACGCCAGATAAAGTTGGTAATCCTCTATGGGAGCTTCGCCTAGGATTTGTGATGCCTCTTTGCTTTTTGAATCAGCCTCAGCTGCCGTGGCATAAGGGCCACCAATTAGCTTGTCATTGGGACCACCAATTAGGTAGTAAACGCCGTTGACTTCTATGCTTTTAGACTTAACGTGGGCCATCCTACTCCCTCAGTGGAAAAATTTGATGTCGGGCCAGACAGACCGTGACACGCTAGATAAGTGGGCGTAACTGATATATTAAAACCCTGATTCTTGAGTCTGGTTTGCAGGTACAATATCGTTTACGTCTTCTTTCGAAAAGGGGGCCGGGGGGGTCCAGACACTACGTGTTGCAGAAATACAACAGTGGTATAAATACAACAGGCAGTGGCAAAACCTTATAAACTCTGTGTGTATTATTGGTACTCAAATATGCCCATTTTTGCTAGATTGTGGGGGATTGATACTCCTCCCTCTATTTAACATAATTCCCGTTATGCGCAGTCAAACCCTACATTCCCTGTGGGAGTGGGACATCTTGGTGCTGTTGCGTACATACAACACCTGTTGCGTAATAAACACACACAAAAAGTAAGGTTTTTTGCGTCTTCATGACTTAGAACGAACCGGTTCGGGCCTGTGTGGGTGGGTGGAGACTCTATTGTCTGCCACTCTGTCTCTGCCTAGGGCTCTAGCGTAGTAGTCATCAAAGGTCATGTTCCTCTTTATGTGAGCTCCATCAGGAAGTATCTCCCATGCAGTTGTACCGTTCCAATATAGGTTAGTCCCAATGTGCATCTTTATGTTTCACTACCCTGTTATACCTCACTTTAGTCTTATGGCTGTGTCCCTTATAGGGGCTGTTCTTAGCCACTAGGTTACGTCGCCTTATTCTCGTGGCCCGTTTTTGTTTCAAAGTATCGTGGTCTTCCCTCATGCTTCCATAGTGGAGACAGGTGATCTGGATTACAGCACAAGCGGTTGCCACAGGTATGAGTGATGTTCCCCTCTAGGGGTCCACAAAACCTGGCGTACATCACCCTATGCACATATTCCAGGCTCCCATCAATACGTATCCTCCCATAGCCGTTAATACTGTTTCCTAACCATACTAAGCAGTTGTCTTCCCGGCGGCATCGTTTTAGCAATCGTATAATAGGATTGCGTCTACCTCTGCTTGTGGTGATTATTGTATAGCTATCACCAAACACATCCCTTGCTGCTGAGTCGGGGTAAAAATAAGAGTAGTCATCCGTGCCAAATACAGCGCGACGTTGTGCATTATTATTCTGGTAAGAGTAAACCGATTGCCAGTTACTTCCGTATTGGAAGTCACGCCAATCGTCCTTATTATCATGCCGTTCGTCGGCCTTGGGCGAATGACTAATTGTTGGTTTTGATGTAAACCTCACCGGACACCTCCTCAGAGACTATGATGCCAGTAGTTAAAATTACCTACTTCGCAACTCAACCTCTAGACTATCCACCATTGGTTTAATAATTCGGAGGTATGCGTACTTCCTAACACCCTTCCATTGCCACGGACTAATGTTTATGATGGCTAGCCTAACATCCGTAGGGAATTGACGCTCATAGTAAGCCTCCAACATTGCACATCGTATTAGGTTCATAACAAACTCTTTGCTCCATATATGGATGTCCTTTATCTTCTTCTCCCGTAATAGCTGAGCATATAATGCTCGCTCTACTCGGTATAGCTCGCTGTAATGCAAGGCATACTTAAACCTACCATATGATGAGACTATCCTCGGTAGCCTAGACATCCTCTCACAAACGTTCGTCCAATGCGGAGCACCGTATAGGTCTAGCGTCCCTCTAGGGTTTAATCCACGTATTATTTCTGGATCCACTAGCTTTTCCGGGCGTTGTCGTTGTCTTTTAGCATGTCGTACATGGGTCTAGCCAAACGCATAGTCATGTCGTTGCCGTTTCTATCGAAATGCTCACGTATTCGTCGTGATGTCATCATTCCAAATAGACGCTCCAAAGACGGGTAAAAGTTAATATAGGCTGGCAATGCCTTATCTTGCTCCTTCTTGGCATCCCTAAAGCACGTTAATAGCTTGTACCGATTGCGTACTATAAGGGTATCGTTATGGTTTAAGGTAAATGGTGACGTCACACAGCCAAAGGGCTTCTCGCTTGGAGTCCCTAGAGGTGTCTCAATGAAAGCGGTAACACCTCTTGGCCCAGGATGTAACTTGCATAGCCCAAGCTTCATTTGAAAAGGACACCGCTTGTTCTCAGCCACAATGAACCCATCCTTTAGTGGTTTGCCTGCATACTCGTTAGGGTCGTCGGTTTCTTTTGGATGTATCACTACCGATATACCATCCTTGTGTACCGAGCTCCTACAACAAGCACCGTGGCATCGTGACTCGATATACCAAGGTTCGCACGGCATAAACTTCAACTGCATCATCTTGGATGATAGCTTAACCCACTTCATAAGCCGCTCCTGCTACGTCAAGAAAGTCCTCCATCCTCATAACCACATACATTTCGGTCTTATGGTACTGGCCCACCACTACGATAGGTAGCTTGTCCTTGCCGGACCCATCGACAGCTTGTCGTATGGCGTTACCAAATAGCCATTTGGGTAAGTGCTTTCGATACTTGCACTCAATACCAAACAAAGGATGGGCTATATCCAGGTTCTCCCTGCCGGTTATGGGTATCCTTGACCCACTAACCCTGGCCGCTACCCTACGCTCAAACCTCTTCCAGTTCTTCTCCAATGTCTTTCACCGCCTTTTTGGGGTCACCCTTCACAAAGACTAAAAAGTTTTGATGAGACTTCCCTAGTTTACGTGATGCGCTAAATTGACGAGGTACTCGCAACGGTAAGCTACCTATGCTCGTAGCCAATATAGCCTCGTTATAAAACTCCATACCTGCTTTTAGGAATAAATCGATGGTCTTAGACACAAAGTTAGTATACATACCCCGCTTATCCCGATAGTCTCCTACGACAATGGCCGAGAATCGGTTGTTTTTAAGCTTATCACACGACTTTCGTATGATCTCAGCATAGACCTCATCGAACCCGTCGTTACTCATGTTGGATATATCATTGGGGTCATCGCTATAGACCTCGAGGTTCCCATAGGGAGGGCAAGTAAATACAAAGTCAGCCTCGGGAGCATAGTCAAGCTCCTTTAGTGAGTCGCCACAAACGTAGGTTGGTTCGTTACCTTCGCATAAGATGGCACCCTGATGTCTGTTGGCTTCCACTTGTTCCTCTCGTAGCTCGCACCCCCAATACCTCCTACCCATCGTAGTTGCGACTATGCCCCTTACAGACCCACCTGCAAACGGATCTATAACTGTGTAACCCTTCCCGGTAAACCACTTATAGGATAGCTCGCATATCACTGGGTCAAAGATGGACGTACCACCACCTGCCGCCTTTATCCTCTCGGACATAAAGTCTGTGGATGCGGAGTAGGTTAAGCTTTCGCCTCGGCCTATCTCGCTCTCAATACCCAAACCTATCCATGCCCGTTTACGGTCTTGCCAGTAACCTTGCTTGGCGTCCAATATGCTAAATGGCGGCACTAGGAAGCGGTCTGCCATAATCCCACCGCTATCCGGTGCAATGGCATAGCCAAACATGTCTTTGCCGTACAGGGCCTCGTCTAGTGATGCGTCTCTAACTGTAGTCATCCTGTTGCTCCCGGAACGTAGTCAACGTCCGTTTCAATGGGTAGCTTGTACGGCTCACTCCCCATGAGGTGATACTGCATACTGGTTGAGTCTAGAAACAAGTTTAACCGACACTCAGCTTGGTCGAAATGCCGAGCCTTTGCCACCGTAAGGATAGCATCCGGCATGGTGCTAACGTCCTCACCTGACTCCATTAAGTCCATCTTCTCATACATACGATGGAGTAATAGCAGGTTGTCGGCACGGTCAACTATCTCGCTAGCCCCTCGGATTGAAAACTTATCAATCCTATCCTTAATGTTCATCCCCTTCCTAGCGTGTACCACTAGGAGTACATGGCACTCCAAATCACGGGCCGCATTAGCCAACTCGTTAATGGTTTCCTTTTGAGCACTGTAATCATCGTGCCTAATACCACTAATTGTCATAAGGGAATCAATAACAATGAACTTGGTCTTATTGTTCTCAACCGAATACCTCATGACTGCTACTAGGGTATCAATGTTGACCGAACCTTGTTGGTCATAGAACCACAGCTTGCTACCTGCCCAACAACTAAACCCTATCCCATAGTCGAGGGTGGGGGTCATGGTCAACGACGCTTGTCGCCACATACGAGCAAGCTGAGCCTTTGGACTCATTTCCAGTGAAACCGATAGGCACTTCTCACCCTGGTTCATTGCCCACAGGATAAACTGACCTGCCAACAGGGATTTACCGGAACCGTTGATACCTCCAAGGAGAGTCACCTCCCCTTTACGCAACCTAAATTTGTTCTTCAGAAAATCAAAAGGGGTCTCGACTCCGGTGATGGACTCACCGTGCATAAAATAGTCAAGCACCTCAACCGTAAAGTCGGTGGCCGGACGTATTTGCTTGTCGGTTCCCTCCTCCCGGTAGCCATATAGAATTTCGTCGTTTAGCTCCTGCATTAGCTACACCCCAATACTTGAAAGGGCTTCGGCGTTCAACTCACCAAGGTCTCGATCTTGATCGTAGTTTTGAATTGTCCGTTCGTGCTCTACCAACTGCTCCCTGGCTAGCTCAAGCTTTTCAATTACTTGGTACAACTCGGCCAACGTACCGGAAAACGTATCCAATATGTCGTCGTACTCAAGGCACCGCTGGAACTCCGTAATGGCGACATTCATCTCACCCGACATACGGAGTATAATTTTTAGGCCGTTATGTTCGGCTACACCTGCTTGGTTCTTGGTTACCATTGCTCCCCCTATCGGTTAAGCGGGTTAGTGTTAAACAGCGGGTCAAATACAGGCTTGTCATACGTTCCCTTGTTCACTTGGTATTGAGTTCTATCCATAAAGTCCTCATCACAATCCCAAGGGGAGTCGCTCTCCGGTATCCGGTACCCATGTATTCGACGGTACATCTCGGTTATCCCCTCAACGGGTGGTATAACCGTCACCTTAATAGTCATAGCTTGTGCTCCTATTCTCTAGATTAAGCTTTTTTGGATTTTTGTCCAGTGTAGTGGACAACTCGTTTCTTTTCCGGCGTGTTGAACATCTGCCTACGGTGCTTACTGCAGTATGGGTAGTAGGCGTCATGCTGGATGGTGCAACCTCGTACCTCGCACTTGACCATACGGTAGGGGACAATCATGTCCCCCTCCCTAACCGTGTTGTTTCATTAACACCTATGAAGGCTTTACCGTAGTAGTTGGTAATGCTTGACCCTTTCACATAATATTCTGCGTCTTCTCTGCGCTCAAAGGTCGCTATTAAATCTGATGGGTGGTTGCCGTTAATGTCTAGTTTGTCAAAGCGTCTGCGGTATACGGGGTAGGTCTGTTTCATGGTTACTATCTCAGTTAGGTTGTTCCAATGAAGTGATTCAGCCACAGGTAGAATTAGATGTCCAGCAATATCGGAAAATAAATAACTTGACATATGAGTCAATATGTGGCTGACTGTCGACATGCAACCCGGAGACAAAGTTTGGCTAAAACTTCCATACGTGGATGATGAGTGCTGGGTAACCGGGGTAGTGGAAAAGGTCAACCCCAAGACACTCCGTTGCTTTAACGAGGTGCGAGGGATGGTTGGGAACTATGCACCCCACAATGTAAGGGCCAGAACCGAGGGACTGGACAAAAAGGGAACATAGTATATCCTGAGAGATATAGACAACAGAGAACAGAGAGAGAGATATATATATGATAGTATTCTCTTATAGGACTGGAACTGAAGAGGAAGAAAAAGCCTGTAAGAGCTTTTTCGACTCACTCAAGCTGTTGACTACGGTCAACTTTATAGCGTTTAACGCCAATGATCCTGATGAGGACGTGGATGTTGACCCGCCAGATGAGTACAACGTCTTTAAGGATGGCGAGGGTCACACTTGTGAGGATTAACTACTTCTAGCACAGATTTGCTCCTAGTGGTGTTTGTGGCCCCGTGGACACCTGAAACCTACAACGGGGCACCAACTAAGGGGAATGGGTATGGGAATTTATGAAGACTACATTGCTGTTTCTAGGTATGCCCGGTACTTACCGGATAAACAACGGCGGGAAACCTGGGAGGAAACGGTAGGTCGCTACATAGATTTCTTTCAAAACTATCTTTACGACAAAGATGGGATACATGACAAGGTAGGATTGGTATATACCTTTAACGACCTCACCAAGGCCATTATAGGTAAGGATGTTATGCCCTCCATGAGGGCGATGATGACCGCAGGTCCTGCATTGTCGAGAGATCACATCGCTGGGTACAACTGTGCCTACATTGCCGCCGACCACGTAAGGGTATTTGACGAGGCGTTATACATAATGCTTTGCGGTACTGGCCTCGGCTACTCGGTTGAACGGCAACACATAGCCAAACTCCCTGAAATATCTGAAACCTTCCACGATACCGACACCACCATAATAGTCCGTGACTCTAAGCTTGGCTGGGCCAAGGCGTTACGGGAGCTAGTCGGGTTATTGTATAGTGGGCTCGTGCCTAACATAGACACGTCAGCCGTACGTCCTGCAGGTGCTCCGCTTAAAACTTTTGGAGGACGAGCATCTGGGCCGGAACCTTTTGTTAGGATGTGCAACCACTTTAGCCGTATCTTTAGGTCAGCCTCTGGTAGAAAGCTTACATCCATAGAGGTGCATGACCTAATATGTCATACCGGGGAAGCTGTTTTAGTGGGGGGTGTTAGGCGTACCGCACTAATAAACCTCTCTAACCATTCGGATGAGAGGATGCGCCATGCCAAAAGTGGACAATGGTGGGTGGAAAATCCACAAAGAACCCTTGCAAATAACTCAATATGCTATACCGAAAAGCCCGACGTGGGTGCTTTCTTGCGTGAATGGATGGCTATTTATGAAAGTAGGTCAGGAGAACGTGGGGTGTTCAACCGTCAGGCGTGTAAAGATATGCTCCCCGAACGGAGAGATCCTAATCACGAGTTCGGTACTAACCCATGCTCGGAAATAGTCCTCCGGTCAGGACAGTTTTGCAACCTTACAGAGGTCGTGGCTAGGCATAACGATACCTTTGATACTCTTAAAGCCAAGGTAGAGCTAGCCACCATACTGGGCACTATGCAATCTACACTTACCGACTTTAGGTTCTTGCGTAACCTTTGGACAAGGAACTGCGACGAGGAAAGGTTGTTAGGAGTAAGTATCACTGGGATATATGATTGCCCATACCTAATGAGAAGTTCAGCGTCTGAGCTACAATCTCTACGAGATCACGCCATCAGTACTAACTTGTCGTGGGCTGAACGACTAGGCATCAACCCGTCTACCGCAATAACGTGCGTCAAACCGTCAGGAACTGTTAGTCAGTTGGTGGATTGTTCGTCGGGGATACATCCATCGTACAACAAACATTACATTAGGAGGGTTAGGAACGACAAGAAAGACCCGCTCGCTCAAGTTATGATTGACGCAGGGGTACCATACGAGGAGGACAAGTTCAATAATGAGGCGTGGGTGTTCTCCTTTCCTAAGACCTCCAAGGGTAAAACTAGGCAAGAGGTTGGCCCGTTAGCCCAGCTTGAAATGTGGAGGAAGTTCGCTCTTAACTGGTGTGAGCATAAACCTAGTATGACGTGCTACGTACCGGAGAGTGAATGGCCTCAAGTGGGGGCGTGGGTTTGGGAGCACTTTGATATGGTCAACGGTATATCATTTTTGCCGTCTGCAGATGATGGTCACGTATACGAACAAGCACCATACGAGGATGTAACTAAAGAGGGATACCGTGACATGGTAAAAGCTTTTCCCAAGGCAATAAATTTTAACTTCCCAGAGGGAGAAGACCACACTATAGCTAGCCAGGAATTAGCTTGTGTAAGTGGGTCCTGTGAAATATGAGTGGTCTGAAGAACTACGAGGGCCTGATGTGATTCCAAAAGATAAACGGTGGGAGTCAAAAGGGTACTTGCATTTTGTCAAAAACCTTCCCTGTGCTAATTGCAAGATAGAGGATGACACCATAGTACCGCACCACCTTAAACACCGACTCAGCCCATTCAGCGGCGGCGCAGGGTACAAGGCTAGCGATTGGCTAGCCATGCCGTTGTGCAGTAAATGTCATAGGGATGCTCATAATGGCGACCGAGATATACTGGATTGGCAGCACGTATTTATATTTGCTACTTTAAGGCTAGCATTTCGCCAAGGAATACTAGGGTTTCTTAAATAGCTGGACATTTGATTGAAATAAACTAACCTAGAGAATAGGATGATCACTGAGCAAGATGTTGAAAACGCCCTCGATTACTTGAGGGATAATGCTACCCACATAGCTAAAGCTAGGGCCGAAAGGATATACATTGAACACTTTCGCCGGAGCAAAAAGGCAATGTTGTTTGCCCAATCTCCTGAGGATAAAATTGCCGCAAAGGAGGCATGGGCCTATAGGCATCCGGAGTATCTGGAATTACTAACCGCGCTCAAATTTGCGGTGGAGGAAGATGAGAGGCTACGATTTTTAAGTGCAGCGGCGGAGGCCAAGGTGGAAGCATGGCGTACTATGCAAGCAAACGCAAGAGCAGGGGCGTTCTAATGACAGCGATGGAGCTTTTACATGGCGTACAAGACCAAGAGGACTTTGACAGCCAATATGCCTCACACGCTAATGACCTAAACCAGCAACAACGTCGGGAGGAACATAAGGTGTATACCCAAAAGGATAATAGACTCGCATTGTGGAAAAGGATTCCCACGGAACGAGATACCCCAGGAAAAAAATACCCAAACTATACCGGGAAGGGTATGGTGCAGGGTAAAGAGTGTAAGGCTGCGCTTTGGTACAACAAAACTAAAGCAGGTAAAGACCAGCTGAACATTGACCTAACCTTTAACGATGGCACAACCACAACGGTTGCACAGCCAGCCCCGGTTGATGTCGACGCCATACCGTTTTGATTACCCCAATAGAATACCATGATGGCACGGTCGTCAACCTAGAGTTCGACGAAAAGGCTCACTACTACAGGGTGGACGGTGAGTACGTTCCATCCGTGACTACTGTGCTGGACAACATCGCCATCAAAGCTTTACCTCAATGGGCGGCAAGTGAGGGAGCCAAGTGGTACCTAGCCAACCATGAGTCGGATATTGCGCCAGAGGACATGGCGAAGGGTATACGTGGAGCCTTTAGAAAGAAGTCAAGGGAAGCTCTAGACATAGGAACCTTAGTACATGAGTATGCTGAGAAAGCTATCCTTTGGAAAATTGGATCAACCGAAAGCGACTCACTCACCCTTAAAGATGTTCCGGAAATGCCTGATAACGAAATAGCTGTTAAGTGCATCAACGCATTCCGTGGGTGGGTCAGGGAAAATGATGTTGAGTGGCTAAAGGCTGAGCAAAAGCTTTACAACCGTAAGTATAAGTACGCTGGAACTGTTGATGCTATTGCCAATATCAATGGGGAGTTTTGTGTAATAGACTTCAAAACATCCGGAGCGATTTACGACAAATACTACCTGCAATGCGCGGCCTATGCCGAATGTGTAGAAGATATGTGGGGTAAGGACGTAGATTCGTACTGGGTATTGAGGTTTGATAAGAAGACTGGGAAATTCGAGGCGGGTAAGTCAACCGATTCAGTCGAGGACTTCTCGGGGTTTTATGGTGCTTTAATGTTGTACTCACGTCTAAAGACAAGAGAGAATCAATCATGAACTATGCGGCTACAATACGGGATTGGCATTACGTTCCGCCAACAACCCACGGGAAACATCCACCATTGGGGCAGACCGTTGATGAATGTATTAGAGTTTTAGAGGGCAAAAACATACGGCACATCTACCATAATGGTGACCCGTACATTACTGTGTTCAGCTCGGTTGATAGACCGTATGTTTATTATTGGGAAGACGGTCAGTGGGCATCGTATAAGAAACGAATGGGGGAATCTAAACACTTCATTCACACTATAAAAGAGTTCACCAACCACTACCTTAACAGGTACTCAGGAGAAAAGGTTGTTCAGTGGCCCAACAAACGAGCTACTCTGCCTGATGTGTATGGTGTAAAACGAAAGGTATACTCCAAGAAAGCAGTCAAAAAAACAAAGTCTGTAAAAAAGAAATCCTCTAAAGCTCCTCCGGCGGAAGCTAAATTCCTTGTCACCTTTGAGGTGACGCCAACCGAAGCCTCACGGCTTATGGAATCAACGTGGCGCGACACATAGGAAAAAGATAGAGCATGAATCTGATGATCATAGGTGATCCTCATGCCAGCCCTGACTATGACAACAGCAGGTTCACGGCACTAGGAAAGCTTATAGTTAAAGAAAGACCTGAGGTTATAGTTTGTATAGGGGATATGGCAGATATGCCAAGCCTGTCCTCATACGATAGGGGAACTAAAGGCTTTGAAGGGAGGAGGTATAGGAAGGACATCAATGCCGTTATAGACGCGCAGAAAAAGATGTTTGCTCCTATAAGGAAGGTAAAAAGATACAAGCCTAAACTTCATATGACCTTGGGCAACCATGAGGATAGAATTACAAGAGCAGTCAATAGCTCGCCGGAATTGGAGGGAACTATAAGTATCGACGATCTCCAGTATGAAGATTTTGGTTGGAAATTAACCCCCTTTAAGAGGTGTGTTTCTATAAAGGGGATAACCTTTAGTCATTACTTTACATCTGGTGTGGCTGGCAGACCAATCAGTTCTGTGCATATAGGACACGCACTTGTAACTAAACTTCACTGCTCTGCTGTGCAGGGGCACTCGCACCTGTACAACCATACGGAACAAACAAGACCAGATGGGCAAAAGATATTCGGTCTTTCAGTGGGGTGCTACTCCCATCCTAAGTATACGGAGTCTTGGTGTCAAGACACTGAGTATCAATGGTGGAGAGGAATCATTATCCTTGAGGGCCTGGATAACGAAGGATACTACAATGGTATCCGGGCAATTACACAACGAAGTATGCTTACTTAAAACTCTATGTGGTTGCATTCCTTAACTGGTTTAATGCTTAACACACAGCCCTTGGGGAAGGCTGTGATTCCATAAGGTATAGGTTTAGCCTCATCCTTGGCTTCGTCAGTGAAGTCATCGTAGTCAAGGGTGTTGGCTAACTTTACCGTGACACCGTCATCAGATATTAGCCACCCTACCGTGTATAGGGTCGGGCAATCAACTTCGGAAGCCTTCTCCCAACCACTAAAGGACATGATGTCCCTCCACGCTAGTATAACCAGCTCTCTTTTTACTTCTTCTTTTTGCGCTTCTTCCCTTCCAGTGGGCCGGGAAGTATCCACCCCAGCACCATCGGTACTATCAGCACGAGAACCAAAAGCCATCCACCTATCTCCACTAATTGTTGAAGTAAACTAAAAAAATTCGGGGAAGCCTCCTGAACTATTGTAACAGGCGCATCGCCAGTTATCTCAAGAGGCTGACCAGTAAACTTCTCCGATCCCCCCAGACCCGTCGCAACTACCCCCGCAGTCGCACCGGTCGCTGCCCCAGCAACTGCTCCGACACTCCCGGACAGTAAGCTGCCCACACCCGCACCTATCGAGCTCGCTCCCGCTACGAGAGCTGCTTTCTTCAGTCCCGCGCACCCCGATAGGAAAATCGGGAATGCTAGCCAAAGAAACCGCCAATGATTATGATGAGTACTACCACCCCCCATATCCAGGGCTTTGATCTTACTTCTTCCCATATCTTTTTTAATCCTTCCATTTAATTCCTCCATGTTGACTGGTTACTTCTTTTTTGTTGCTCTAGAAACCTTTCTTCGTCCTAACGCAGACATTTTCTTGGTGGACTGCGCTCCTCTTCGAACACCTAGTTGCCTATCTAGCTTTGCGTCTCTCGGGCGTTTTGCTGCGTATTTCTTTGCCATAACTACTCCCCTTTGGTTGTTGTTAATCCAGAATTTTTCTTACAACTTCCCTGCCTTCCCAGTTATCTTCTACCGCAACCTCATGTTTCTCACAAGCGTACCTCGTGTTTGTGTCAGCGTTATCCTTCCAACCATTTCTAGACAGGGTTCTTTTCATAGCAAGACAACCAGGGACGCCCATCTCTACCCACTCCCCTTTCTCATTCTCATGGTGACCCATGAATTCTATGACGCTGCCATTAAGGAATAGCATAAGAACAAACATTATTTTAATAGTCATCGTGCATTACCATTGTGTGCCTTTAACTCTGCTACGTTATCCTTGAGTATCTCCACCTTACCCTCAAGAGTTTCTATTCTCTGTCTGTAGAAGTCTAAGGTAAGTGCTTGCTGTTGGTCAAAGGGGGCTTTACCTGTTTCGATGTTGTGGAGAAGTTTATCGAACTCCCCTGATAAATGCTCTATGAGCATAAATTGTTCGCTGTCAGCTGGCAGGGAACCTAGGTTACCTCTAGGCCACTCTCGACTGAAGATTGTGTTCTCTGAAACGTCATTCTGCATGAGAATGTAATTTGTCTCAATGGTATTCAATCTTTCAATAATCCCAAAGTAAGCCCATACCCCTACACCAACAGATACAATCAATGAGATCAGATTGCGGATCGGCATTGCAAACTTAGTCTTATCGCTTACATCAATCGCATCGCTCATCGCTCCGAAAGTTTCTCGCTGATGTGTTTAATTTTGTCTGAGACTGTTCCTGTAAACACCCAAGGACATAGACCGTGTATTATGGCAACAACAGATAGTACGAAAAGTACAGCGCAAAGATAGACAGTAAAGCGTAAATGCTGAACATAAGACTCCTTAGTTATAATAAGATGGTTGCATTTCATTTGAAGATGTACCAGAGCAGGCCAGTTAGCGCAGCAGTATCTACACAGATAGACCAGCATAAATAGGCTTTAAGGGCATACCTCTTCCATTCACCGTGCCTTTTGATATACTGGGTTGGGTAAAACCATTGCATCTAACTTCTCCTCAAGCCTGATTAAATGCGACATAATCTCTCCAAATTGGTCATCTGTTCTAGCAACCACACGCTCTAATCTATCCTCTACATTCTCTAATTGAAAAGACTGTATCGCTACACTTTCTCTTAGGTCATATATGAATGTGAAACCACCGATAATTAAACCTACCGTGGCTACTATGTGGCCTACGGATAGGCTCTTATTCAGTTGGTTCCCATTACTCATATCTCTAGCTCGTCATCTCCGGGGGTTAGTTCCTGCCACTCCGAACCGGCGGTGATCGCGCAAACGACTATCTTGCCCTCACTTTGTTGGTGGAAATTTAGAAACGTCCAAGATGGTTTTGTGGGGTTGTACATAATGGCTGCAAAAGATGGCACTTTAGCATTGGTTACCCACCCTCTGCCGATAGGGTACTCACCTAAAACTTCTTGGTGATACTCCATAGCCTCCCCGACGTTATCCCAGCACACAGCCTTGATTGGGATTTCTGTAGGGAACATCCTTGCTGATGCGGAGAGGGGTATCAACAGTACTAGCACAAGTAGTTTTTTCATTAAAATCCCTGGCCACCACCCATGTCTCCTCCGCCTCCACCGCTTATAATGTCAAATAAACCACCAGCTGCTCGTAAGGGTGCTTGGTAGGTGTTTAACAATGCCGGAGCTAGCCCAGGCATTTCCTCATTAACTGCGTCGGACGCTTGCATAGTTGTCATAGGAGCAACCACAGGTGCCGTCTCGCTAACCACAGGCAACGTGCCGCCAAACCTTGACCTAGCCTCGAATGGGGCCACCAAGTTTAATTTTTGTAGCGGCCTAGACAACATTAACATTATAGCTGAGTTGCTTGGGTTCTTAGCCATTGGCTGTTTACTACCAGCCTTTAAGGCATTAAAGATGAAGTGGTTAATTGTTCTCTGCTGGGTTGCATCAAAGAGGGTGTTCATAAGCTCGGGGCTATTTTTTAGTTTGTTCCACCCGGAAGCAAACTTACTCACGGCAAATTGCCCGTTAGGAAATGATCCACTAGGGACTCCCCTTGCGTTCTGAATGAGCCGCAACAAAATATCGTCTTGTATTCCCTGCCATGCAGGACTAGCAAGACCATTTGCAGCTATGAGTGTATCCTTTAGCTGTTTTAGACCCTTCGCCAAACCGCTCTTTGTTATGAACCCCAAGTTGCTAGCGTTTAAGATGTAATTAGCTGCCTCGTCGCTAGTTACTTTTAATTCACCAGCTATGTTATTTGTGAGGTCAGATATTAGCCTCTTACTATCACCTTGCCATGAAGCTTGCCAATCTTTTCCAAACTGAGCCCTAAGTTTAACTGCCTCTTGCCACCACTTTATTCCCTGTGGGTCACCAAGAACATAGCCTCGCTCAATAACTTCGTTTATACCTTGATCGAAGTTCTTTTTTATTTCAGCGAGGGCTGTTTTTTCTGTAGACCCGTATGGAATTCTATTATGGACAGCAGTTAGACGCCTTCTCCAATCAAAGTATTTAGATATTTGAACACCGGGAGAGTTTAGACTAATTGGCTCCGTTACCATGTCAGAGAATTCTTTTAGTGCTTTTTGGACTATCGGAGATGTATCATCGAACATCCCAAGGTTGGATACCTTCTGAAGCAAGAAGCTTTGGTCTGCTGGATCTAGGAAGTTATCAAGCTTCTCGGCATTACTATACGCCTTTTGGTAAGCTTGTTTGTCTAATGTCCTTAACTCCAAGGCCCTGGCTTGTGCTTGAGCAGAACCGACTCCCCTAATTGGCACACCTTCCGTACCAAGCACATTACTGAACAAACCCTCATCGGCTGACTCTATAGCGGCTGCTTGCCTACCTGTGTATGACTCGGCTACGGTAGCGGCGGCATCCCCTTTAGCCCCGCCAGCCATTAGCGTTTCTATTTGCTGATCTCTAAGAGTCTGGGTCACATCTCCGCGCGTCAATGGAACACGCAAGTCCTCTGGGAGGGCTTTTTCTACTATTTTAGATGTAGCCGCTTCTGTCCCGTGTAGCTTCTCAAGCTTAGTAAACTCCCTAATAAGAGCAGGCTCTAAAGTATCAAGCATTTCCTCGGTATAACCAGCCTTTAGAAGTTGTTCACGCCCAGCCTTACTAATTGTATTACCGGACAACCAAGGAGCCAACCTAGCCCACATTTGTTTCGAGCCCCACGCAACACCAAGACCAATGGGTACGCCTAGGGCGAACAAGGCACCAGTTATTACATCGCGGTTTACATTTATATCATCCGCGCCTAGTCCATAGGTAGCTACATCCCGAGCCCCTGCTATGACTGTAGCCCCAGCTCCGGCTTTAAGTGACTTGGTAAGTACAGAGCCGTAGGTAAAGAACCTGCTTAAAGGAGCATATGAGACAAGCTGACCTGCTAATCTATCAGCGTCGGCAACACTAAACCCAGGTTTGTTTACATAAAACGGCTCGTTATCAATAAGAACTATAGTGTTACCAAACTTATCCCTAGTAAATACTGCGCTATCGCCAAGCACCTCTTGCACAATACCTTGCATTTGGGCGTCATCATCTGAGGTAAATCTACCTATCTGGAATCTAGGGTCAACACCACTATGGAAAAACCCCTCGTCGCCCTGTGCTCTTGCAATACCTGCTTCGCTTATCTCTGGCATCTGCTCGAATTCGGTTCTATCGTTCCCGGTAGCCAATGAATTAACTACACTAAAGAACTTGGCCCCATCCCGCAAAGCTCGCTGCACCCAGTTTAAGTCCTCCTCAACCGCTGTGGTTTCTTGAAGGGCAGAATCAAGTGCTTTTTGATCCGATGCGGATAGTGTTAGTTCTGCCATTAGTTTCCTCCCTTCTTTTTAACCACATGAAGAACGCCACCCTCTTTTACAATACACTTTGGAGGAGAACCAAAACACACCGGCTCCGTAAAGTCCGGCATTGCATATATTTCTGCGCTTCCAATGTAGGTATCTCCGGTACGTATCCATTCCTGGTTTCCGGGTATTACGACTCCGTCCGGGTTTGTTGATTGTACCTGTGGCTCAGATTCAGTAATGTTGTCACGTATGTCGTAGGCTTTCTGTATGTCGTCCTGCTTCCATACACCACCAATTCCTTGGTCATTTTCTAGCCACTGGTTAGCATAGTTTTCTACAAAATATAAAGCCGCAGCTTCTGGGGGGAGCGTGGCAATAGTGTAGTATTTCTTTCCTCCCCAATCAAAACCTTCGCCGAGCTTTTTATACAAATTAACAACCGTTCGTTGTCTAGCTATTTCCCTGTTGTATACGTTTCTCATCATCTTGAGTAAAAGGAGGTTACCACCTACACTCTTACTCAGGTGAGGTCCTAGCTCAAGGAACAATTTCATTTCCTTGTCACTAATTGCACCTTTAGTCATGCTAATCTTACCAAGGCCAATTTCCCTGGTTACATTTTGAACGTACTCCGCAAGAGCGACCATAGTTTGTTTGTTAGGATCACCAAATGCTTGCTCCTTAAATTGTCGGAGTAGCCTACGGGCAATAGCCGTTTTTGGAAGGTCCGGCTCTCCATCAGGGCCTCGTATAGTCCCACCAAATATATCCTGTATCCACTTTTGAACACCTACACGGATTTCGGTTGTTGGGCCTGTTGTAAATTTTCCAGTTTCAAGTAACTCAATAGCGGTATTTATTCCGGAAAGCTTATTTACAGCGGCAGGTATAGCATCGTTATCAAATACCATAGCCATCCAATCGCCAGCAGCCTGACCTACCTTCTTTCCTACCTCTACCTCGTAAGCACTTTCTCCTTTTGATCCTTCGGCAGGGGGATGAGAAAGAGGTCTTTGCTTCTCTGCTAGCAAGATTTCACCAGCGAGCTGTTCTACAATCTGCTCGTCAGTAGTAAGTCCCATAGCGGTGTATGCGGCCTTTTCTGTTGCTGTCAGTCTTCGGAGCTGAGACCAACCTGCTTGGAGGTATCTATTCCAGGTCGCATCCTCCGTTGGCCTTGTGGAGCTAATAATTGCATCAAGGTCTCTAAGCTGGTCAAGGGTAGCGTACTCAGAGGCGGCAGTTAAATGCGGCCTCGACGTAGCCAAGTCCCCGGTAAAGGTTGCCTCAATAGCGGCCCTTTCTCCTAGTCTTAGCGATTCCGCTTTGGCCTCCTCACGGGCCTTTTTAATGTGCTTCAGTCCAGATTCGTACATCGCGGAAGCATTGTCACCAGCCCCTACTCTCCAGAAATCCTTTTTAGATTGGGCTTCCATTTGGACAGCAAGGTCGTCTAGGTATTCTTTCTCCCACTCATAATAGACCTTCATGTAGTTTTCCGGGGTCATTGGAAAACTCTGTCCGTCCCCAGAGGTTGCGCTGCTTACAATGTTTTCATCTGCCATTATCTGTTACCCCATAAATTCACCCAAGGCACAACCCTCTTAGCTGGGTTAGCCATAAAGGGTAAAAGACCCGGCTGTACTGGAGCAGGGCTTTGCCCAAAGAACCCCATAGATTGCTGTGTGGGTATCGCGGCCCTTGGTATTCCGCTTGCCTGTGCTGAGGCCTCAGCCTTCTTGAGGGCTTTTTGTAGGTCTTCAACTCCCTCCCAAAACCTTTTCTTAGCCGCGTATTCTTTGGTGGCCTTTTGTTCGGCATCACCGGGATCCCCACCAGCAAAGACTGCTCTTGCCCTGTCTCGCCAAGTCTCTGGGACGCAAGTCTGTTGTAACTCGTCCCACTTCTCTCCTGTTGGGCAAGCCTGGTTCAGTTCCTCAGTCATCACGCGAACCCTGAAGCCATTTTTCCAATACCAAGCAAAGCTGACAAAGCACTCGGCCTTCCTCTACCAATAGTAGGCACTCTAGCCCCGCCCATTAACCCTAGCATATTTCTAAGGTGCATAGCTTCTGCGTTTTGGTTGTAATTCCACCTATCCCTAAGAGCATCAGTTTCAGCCTGCGCCTGTCCTTGGCGTATATTTCCTGTTTGTAGAGCATCCTTTAGAGCTGCCATTTGAGCACCCTGTATACCTGCAGCTGATTGAGCCCCCTGTAGTCCGAGCATACCGGCTTGAGTTCCTATACCAGCCCCTTGGGTGCCTAATTGCTGAGCTGCTAATTGCGCGCTCAAAGCTAACTGTCCCGCAGGCAATCTCCGACCCTGAGCGGCTTCGTATGATTGGTGAGCCAGTGGAGCCCACGTATCTGCCATCTGCTGGGTGTAAGCCTCCTCTGTTAGGCGTCTGTCTTTCTCGCTACCACTTCCCCCGCCTCGTTGGTACGACCCGGTGCGAGCCCTAATTGCTGCGAGGTTAGGCCGTAATGCCCGTAATCCTTGCCTAGCGGTAGCATCCTGCGTAGCCTGTAGCTTAGAAGCATCCATGTCACCTGCAAGCATAGATTCAAGCTGATCCTTTTGAAAGGGAGTATATCCGGCGTAATCCCCTTGAGACATTCCAGCCTGTGAAGCACCAGTACCATATGTCATGAGGCCGGTACCATAATCCCCTACGTCAGCAGCCGTGCCGTAGGTTGTACCAAGCTGCCCAGCCGCTCCTCCCATAACCGAACCAGCTGCAGATTGGCCTACTCCTAGCTTCCGTATCCGTGATAAGTCGGCTAACTGACTTGGAGTTAGGTCCGCCACTGTGTCTTTGTCGTAGTACTCGGCAGGGCCTTTTTTAGCAATGTCTTGTATGCCCTTGATGCCTCCCCCTCCAGTTACCATGTTTTGCATGATATCTTCGTACCAAGGCTCAAATCCTGATCGTGATTTAGATTGTAACAAATTCATAAATAACTCCTCAGTGCTTCCTTGACTTTAACTCTTTGGTAAAGACTACACTGTTGGTATCGTAATCTGGAAAGTATTTTTTCCAGCCCTTTCTTCCTATGCCCTCAATATAAGAACATCCAATCCCCATAGCCCAAGACTCCATAAAGGTGATTACAAGCTCAATCCAATCCTTTGTGTTTTCACCACCGACTAGATTGACCTGCAACGACCGCATATTTGGGTACTCATGCACAGTTGTTATGAGGGCTCCCATAGCTTCTCTGCCATCAAGTATGGCCCAAAGTAAAGATTCCTCGGTTACAATATCATGGTATATGTGCTCGGACTTACACCCGTAGTACGATCTCAAGGAACTTTGTTGTATGTAATCCTCCACATGATCCCAAAATATATCTACTTCTTCGGGCTTTACTAAAACAATACTACAATTTTGCCCAAGCGGAGCCGTTGAAGAAATAAATTCCCGCGCCCGTTCCTCCAGGGTTCCATTTTGTTCCATCGGCATATCTTATATCCCCATCTCTAGGTTTAGTTAATCTAGTGTTTTCTGCCCCAGGCTCTACATAGGTCTGCTCTATGCTAAGTACATCTACGTTAAAAAGTATTTCTGATAGACGGTTTAATTCCCTATATAGGTAATCAGGGAGGGCTTCGGGCTCAATCGGGGCTGGGTTGGGACTCCACCGTTTAACGCTTTTTAGGTTTTGCCCAGTTAGTTTTGTATATCTGTTTGTCATACATAAGACCTGCTGCCTCTAGTCCCCCTCATGGCAACCTCAAAGCCTACACCATGAAGCTTCCAATCAACATCCGAAGACGATTCAAACTTAACCCCAAAATACTTACCGGTCACTCTGCAAGAAACTTTAGATTGTGAATTTGGGTTGTATAAAAATGGCCCCTCCCAAGTAACAGCGTCCTCCGTGGACATTTGACTTCCCACGTATACGTTAATAGTATTATCTCCAGTTACTTCTAGCTTGGGCCACACAGCACTAACAAACTTTTGAGAAGCTTGGTCACCTAAATCGTATCCCGTTCTCTCTATGTAGGATGTCATATTTGTACCATCCTCTTGATTCCCCCGACCATCTCTGTATAATTTTGGCATATCAACATAGCCACCACTTGAATAAGCAGTGTAACCAGATCCATCAACAGTGGTAGTTAGGGCGGAATCACTGTATAGAGCAAATGTCGTGGTCGAATAACCTGTCACCTTTGCATAGTAAGTTTGAGCATTTATCTGAGTCATACCTACAACACCGCTTATAGAGACTAGGTCACTGTCTGCAAGACCATGAACTGCAGAAACCGAATCAGCTGCAGTAATAACTACAGGGTTAGCGGCAGTTGCCGCGCTTATGGCAGCTTTCTGGTCTGGCTTGGCGAACACCAAATTCTTTAACACGGTGTCATAATTACCTGTTCCCCATATACCAGAACCATCATTCCACACTTCCGTATGGTCATTCCAGGTAGTTCCGGTCGTTATAGCCGCAATCCCTGAATTGATATGGTATAAATCAGGTATATCTCTAAGGGAAAACGTCCCGTCTTTCCAATTCCATATAAGAGCCTTATTGGGAACGGTGGATACCCCAGAAGGGTAACAGGCTAACATTTCATTCCTTGCGTAGTCAGCTGCTACGAATACTTTTTCATAATTAACACCATTTAGGTCTGAGAACATTTCCCTGCGAAGTTTATTAGGCAGCAAAGCTTCAAGCGTTTGACCATTAGTGACATAACAATCTGAATTACCTACAAAAAAATGTCCTTTATCAAATTCCGCTACAGCATTCTTAGCTAGCAATCCAATAGTTGGAGAAAGGAGCTTAAACCCAAACACGTAAGGCGTTCCAACATAGTTCATTACATAGATAGAGTCTTCCTTGTAAATTAAGAAAGAATCTCCATAAGGCAACCCATCAATTATCTTCCCCGGAGTGTCTGTTAATTGGTATTCACCAGTGTCAAGCTCAAGGTCTGTTTCCACCCACGACGCTGGAGGTTCAAAAGCCCTGGCTTCGGTAGACCACTTGACCATATTAGGGTAGGTGTCTCCTCCTATAGACCAATTCAGTCCAACCAGGAACGTTCTGAAGGCGGAAATTGATTTACAATAGCTTGTAGTGGTTTGCCAATTTTTTAGCTCCCTGAGCGGAACTGTTGTGCTGGGAACACCATCTACTAAGGGCCACATTTGAGCAGTATCAAATCCGTTGGTAGCAACAAGCAGCCCATTTAATATGGTAGCTCTCCAGTTTTGTTTCCCAGTTGCGTTGTATAGGTTGTCCCCTGTGGCGGTGGTTCCTGTTGGAGTAACCACCTCCGCTGTGGGATGGGGATTAACTACGGTTAAGGAGCTTAAAGTGTTTGTTCCAGTATTGTTTGCACCGTAGTCGATTTCCTCATACAAGTTGGTAGTGGCATCCCCGGTTTCATTCGTTCCTATAGCTATTGATCCGCTAGAGGGGAAAATAGACGAATCTGTCAATACTATAGTTACATCCGATGCAGATAAGGATCCATTCAGTGTCGTGGTATTCTGCCTGGTAATGTCAACCCATGCGCTACCAGTCCAAACGGCTGCATTATCTAAACCGAAAGCTACCCAATGGTAAGTCCCGCCGTTATCAATAAATGGGATAATGTAGTACGCAGCAAAGGGAAGCGTAGCAAACACTTCCTCGTAACCGGCACATTTTTTAACACCATTGTCTAGAAACCTTACATTGTTTCCGTTGCTCCAGACATTAGGGGGTAATTGATAAGGAGGAGTATCCCTTATTATCCCTACCTGCCCAACGTCATTGATTGGTATTAACTGCATTACTCAGGTGGCGTGGGCCAAGTGATATTGAAGGGATCGGATTGATTAGTAATGTCTCTTAAAGCCTGTCGATAAGTTTCCCACTCCGCTTTCCATTCTGGTGTTATAGGAACATCGTCAATCTGGGTCCAATCACTTGCCAAAAGCTTTATATACCTTTCTACCCTTACAACGCCCCACTGTTCATCGGGAAGTTTTGCCTGTACATTTGACCACGATGGTTTAGCAGATGGGTCTGCAAACACAACACTGGAATTATATTCTTCTTCTGTAGTAACATTCCCCGTTATAGAAAAACCACCTCCGGGAGCCAGACTGGCAATAGCATTACTTAAATTCTTATCATCCATTATGCCGCCACCTCCATTACTTGCATAGTACCATCAACAAACTCTACACCACCATCACTTGAATTCGTACATCTCCCTTGCACCTTAAAAGTATAAGCAGCAGCTGCTAGGCTAGCTACCTTCCAAACAGCGGAAAAACCAAACCCAAGCTGTGCTGTTGTGCCGGTTTCCATTCCAGCCTCTTTCATATAACCAGCATCAAGCTCAGTAGATGGAGTAATCCCTGTTGTAGTGCTTGTAGCATACACCAACTGCGCGAAGCTATTTTGACTACTAGCAGCAGCAAAGGAAGACCAAGGTTTTACCATTGTATAGGCATATACATACAAGTCGCTGTTGGCGTCAGTTTTGGTATGGGCGCAAGATAAACCGGAATCCGCCATCGCCGTGTTCCGTATGTCCGTATACCCGGCCCTACTACTAACTGATATGCCTAGAACTTTTCCCCCTAGTAACTCAAACGCATCATCAGCTTTATTTCTGATCTTTAGAATACCATCACCACTCGTATCAAACCATAACTGGCCAGCCGTATTAGGCGATGGCTCGCTTGTGCCGGTATGAACGCCATTCATAGCTTCATCGGCATTAGGAAAAGTGTTTTTAAGGACAGTCTTAATTAATCTAATATGATTATCACCCTGTGATATAACGTCTGTTCCAGGTGGATTAGCCTCTACAAGACCACTAACGTATGTTGCGCTTTCTAGGGCCATTATATTACCTCCACAAAATCTGGATCGTTGGGCCAGCCATTGGTTACATTATCTATCATAGGTACACCACCATTTTCATTGGGAGTTCCGGGTGTATTGTTATAGAGTTTTACCGCATCCAAATCTGCAAGCGCATCAATCTCTGTTTCCTTTATATTTGATGTCGCCCTTACATCTGCCCGGTAAGTTTTCCAGTCTGCTGGCATTGCGGTTCCACCATCTGACTCTCTATGAGTCATCCAGTCTGAATGAGCCAGAGTAGATGATGCTATGCTTTTTACTTTGGCCTTCATTTCCTTCTTAATGTCATCTACATTTCTTGGTGTAGACCCATAAGAGATAACCCATTCATTAGTGGCTGCATCAAAGTTGTACTGCTCACCACTTGTGTTGTAGTAGCGATGATCCGCAACCGATAACCGTGCAGGGTGGAAACCAAGGTCAGCCAGTTCCGCTTTAGAGAATTTACGGAATATCTGTGGAGGGTAATCCACCCCATCCTTACTGATGGCTCTTGGTGTTTTTATTAGTCCGTGACTTGGTGAATACCACATAATTTATTACCTTGCGTTTGCGTATTTGAATGGGGATTCAGCGAAGGCAATATACAAGTAAGTGCCACTTGAGTTATTACCACCCCCAGCATCTGTTATTTTTACACCATTTGAAAGTATATCTATATCCTGCTGTCCAGCGCTTGAACTATTTTCTTCATAATTGTCATTAGCGACTAAAGACTCATCTGTCATGTTGTATCCGGGTCTTTTACTGTCAAACATAAACCACCAATCAGCACCATCTAGATATTTCAACATGAAAAATGCTGGTCTAAATCCGGTATAAATAAAGGGGCCATCTATATTACTATTACCTTCGTATAAACCAATCTTGCTGTAGCCTTCTACGGAATGGAAAGCGTAAGCAACATAAGTATCTGTATCTTGATTGGTAGAAACATGACCGGGCCCGACAGAAAAAACAGTTGCTGTCGGGTTTGCTGGAGTAGAACCCCAAACCACAGCACTGCCAGGATTTGTTAATGCTTTACTATCATTAAGTTCATAATAATACCCATTACCATCAGCATACGTTTTGCCAGAAACAAGAGTAGTGCCGCCTCTCCAGTCGGCAACACTAGACCTACACTTAATCATAAGAAAAGTCGGTACTTCTGAAAGCCCGTGTCCTACAGTAGCGTTTGCACCATCACCCGTGTATGTAACAATGCTAAACCCAGCAGTAGAATTTACACTTACCTCTGATTCTGTAGTTCCATCATTATTAGTTACCGTGCTGGCACCACCTGCTTTCCAACTCCATGCCACACAACTATGAGATGTATCATTCCATGTTGAATTCGCACCAAGAGTAAATCCATCAGAATCAAACGATGCAAGTCCTGTTGTAGCAGATGTAGTTTCAGCAGTAGTTGTATTAGAATAAAGCACTTTATTCACACCACGAACTGA
>VTLG01002335.1_pt1 | contig 37428 bp, 53 predicted proteins | sample 4694571 | NCBI WGS metagenome assembly VTLG01 (sample SAMN12604809, study PRJNA352737) | marine metagenome | biome: ENVO:00000447; feature: ENVO:00000209|ENVO:00000569|ENVO:01000036; material: ENVO:00002151; isolation source: viral sequences binned using virsorter ...
GAAGAAAGAAAGAAGAAAAAGGAAGAGAAGGAAAAGATTGAAAGAGAAAAGCCTATCATTGGAAACCTTCAATCAGCATTAAGGGAGGCGAGTTTAGTATGAACGAAGAAATGTCCAGAGAGTTAAACAGATTCTGCCAAGACTTCCATATAAATAGTGCTGAAGATTTGCAATCGGTATATTCTATACTTGAACAAGTTATGTTGTTTGGGTTACCTCTTGCAGATGGAGGTTATATAGGCATAACTGATGACGGACTATGTAAAGTTTGTAATACAGAAGTATTTAAAGAGGAAGACTAATGTATATCACATACAAAAATGGTAAGGAGTATGACCTTGATTACGATGATGATGCTCATTCGTACAAGGTAGACGGAGTTAAAATCCCATCAGTTACTAGGATTGTAGACGCTTGCTTTCCAAAGAACCTGACTGAGTGGGCTGTCGGTGTAGGTGAGGAGGAGTATCGCCGCATTACTAATGAGGCTCTTGAGATAGGAAATACTACTCACGGATGGATAGAAGAGTATATTAAATATTCTTTAGATGGATTGTTAGAATATCCAAAGGAAGAGGACAAGTTTAAAATAGCAGAAAAAAGTATTACTGCTTTCTTGTCATGGGATTCTCATTATCACGACAGCGATGAAGGTATTGAATACTTAGATGCAGAGCGTAAGGTTTACTGTGATAGATTTAAATATGCTGGGACTGTGGATGCAGTGGCAAAGATTAATGGTCGTGTTTGTGTAATAGATTTCAAAACGTCCAAGAAAATCTACAAGCCATACCACCTACAGGTAACGGCATACGCCCAAGCAATCAAGAGGATTGATGGGTTACGGCAGTGGCCTTTGGGGATAATACTACGGTTAGATAAAGAGACCGGGCAATACCAGCAGAAAGTATTTGAACCAAAGGATCACTTTAAAACATTTGTTAAGTGTATGGAACTTCGACAGTGGAGTTCTCTAAGAATCAAGGAGGCCGACATTGTATGAGGACCAAGAGGATGTGCTAGGTTTAATAGTAACCCATGCTCAAGCATTGATATGGGCTATGAACATAGCCAAGAACCATGAGTTAGCAGACCCAGACGTAGCCGTAACTGTGATGGAAGAGATGCAGAAAGATTCCAAGAGTATATGGGAAGAGCAGTTGTGGCGTAAGGTAGGTGAAGGATTTGTAGATGAAGTAAAGTCAGCAAGTATATATAAGTTTAGCCCAGAAACCAGAGGACCAGACACATGAACCTATTAGTAATTGGTGATCCGCACGCTCACCCAGACTACGACAACAAAAGGTTTACGGACTTAGGCAAGTTTATTGTCATGTCCAGGCCGGACATTGTGGTATGTATTGGTGACATGGCTGATATGCCAAGCCTATCTATGTATGACAAAGGCACTAAAGGCTTTGAAGGTAAGAGATATAAGAAGGATATTGAGGCAGTGATTGACGCTCAAGAGAAGATGTTTGCACCTATTAGAAAGGCGCGAGGATACAAGCCTAAGTTATACATGACCCTTGGCAACCATGAAGACAGGATAGACAGAGCGGTTAACTCTACTCCTGAACTGGATGGTGCTATAGGTATACAGGACTTGCAGTATGAGAAGTATGGTTGGAATGTAACACCATTTAAGAAGAGCGTTACGATTAAAGGAATAACATTCAGTCATTACTTTACGTCTGGTGTAGCAGGTAGACCGATTAGTTCTGTGCATATAGGTCATGCACTGGTGTCTAAGTTACATTGCTCCGCTGTGCAGGGACACTCTCATCTGTATAACCATTCAGAGCAGACACGGCCTGACGGCCAGAAGATATTTGGATTGTCGGCGGGTTGCTATTCTCATCCTGAGTACCGTGAGACATGGTGCAAGGATACTGAATACCAATGGTGGAGAGGACTGATTATGCTTGAAGGTTTAGATGGTGAAGGATACTACAACAGCATTCGTGCCATTACACAACGGAGCATTAGAGGAAAATGAAATGGAAGAAGCCTAAAGATACTAAGGCTCTCCAAGAGAAAAGTGCCTACGGCAAAATTAAACAGGCAGAAAAGATTACTAACTGGACCAACGTAGCCTACCCGAATAAAGATGCCGTGGCGTTAGAGAAAGAATGGGCCGCAAAGAAAACAAGGATGTTCGCCAAGCACTGTTGGGAGAACAGATACAAGCAGTCTCCTAGTGGTATGAAATGGGAAGATGTATTCTATAAGACAGAAGGAATAACTTTAACCCAATACATTGCTGACTTCGTAAGAAAGTAATTCTATTTTAACGATGCATCCTTTAGGGAAGGCAGTGATGCCGTACTCTTTGTCCTTCTTGGATTCATCAAAGTCTTCTGGAGCGAGGGTGTTGCATATTTTGATAGTGTCCGTATTATCCTGTGGGATAAGCCATCCAACTGATCGTATGGTAGGGCACTTGACTTCTTCCTCAGTCTCCCAGCCGCTAGTCTGTATGATATCGCGCCACTCAATTATAACTAATTGCATTAGAACCTCACGCTATATAGAAGCATTGATCTTTGGTTACCGTAGTCAATCCCAACCGTATGATTCCCAATCGGTTTCCTCAAACCAATCCTGTAAGTCTCTTCCGTCGCTGTCACTGTAAGAGGAAGGCTGTATCGTGACACCACATAAAGGGTTGCCAGTGCTACCCCAGCACCGACCATCTCCTTCTCGTATTTCTTGTACCACTTCTTCTTTGCTATCGTTTCTCGTTGACCACAAGGAGTCACGTTCCGTCCGTTGCCAGTACCCACCGCTCCTAATTGACACGCTATATCTCCTAATGCTTTTGCCTCTAGTGAGGCAGAGTTTAAATGATACTCACTGACAATCACAGGCTTTGATGTTGCGGACAAGGTAGCCTTCACCTTTTCTCTGAACTGCTCCTGACTCAGACCAAACCCAGTCTGTAGATAAAGAACATCCGCATGAGTTACATATGATAAGGGAGTCGATGGTGTCAGATGGACTCCTATAGGTTTGTTCGTGTGCTTTTTTAAATCGAGAATCATCTCGTTTGTTTGAGCCGCTGTCCAATATTCATCTACCTCCAGTCCAATGACGTAACCATCTACACTTGAGTCAAACCTTCTGACAATCTCTGCGTTATGAGACTTATGTTTAGAGAGAGGCAGGGCGGCTAGAGATGGAGAGTCATCAGCCATTAACCACATAACAGGACGAAGACCTCGGCTATTGAGATGGTTTATTCTGGCCTCCCAATTAGGCTGAGGAGATACGTTGCCTACATCATCTGCTTCATTCTGACTGTACAGATATATGTGGCTATCTCCATTGGCTAACAGAGAGTCCTCCATTCTCTTGCGCCAGGCATCATCTACGTTACTAGATAGGTACGACAGGCTCATGCCATGCGTATCCATCAAAAGGAATGATGCACTGCTCCCGTATAAATCTCCTCTAGATACTGAGGCATACATTATTGAGAGAACAACAAACACATAAACAACTACAACGCCTATAGATTTTAAGCAATCTTTCATAAACTCTGTCATCTCATAAGCGGATTAGGATGCTTAGGTTCTCTGCCTTTCATCTTAACAGGTCCGGGTAAAAACCATCCCAACACCATGGGTATAACAACTATGAGAATGAGAAGCCATCCTCCCATCTCAGTCATTGAACCGAGTAAGGTCCAGAAGTTATCAGGAGCGCAGGAGCCGTCAGCCATAGTAGTATGGGACGAACCCATCGCCGCTGTCGCCACATCTGCCACAAAGGCACTTGTCATGCTTCCCGCTATAGGTGCAATCACACCCCCACTGAGTACACTCCCCGCAACCGCACCCGTTCCTGCTGCTGTCGCTACTATCCCTGCTTTCTTTATTGTCCCGCATCCAATAAGCCCTAGGGCTAGCCCCAGATAGCAGAGGCTACGATAAGCCCTGCCACGCCAATTAGAATCCACATCTTTGATTTTCCTGATAATGCTTTCCATGCTTCTTTCATCCTCATCTCCTAAATATTATAAAGTTGTTACACCTATGGAAGAGCGATGCTGTCACCACATCCGCATCTTCTTGTACTTTCACTTGGGTTAACCACAAATCTTTTAGAAAATCCTTTATCTTCGTAGTCAAGGTTACCGCCTTGTAAGTATGTCTGCGATGTCCTGTCTGCGAATCTGGTGTTGTCTCCAATGCTCAACTCTGTAGTACCTGTCGAGTTCATCTTCTCTAAAGTTATCATAAGGCCATTGCATCCACCACCTTTTAGACCTATCTCTAAACACTCTCCAGAGTTTAGCAATTCGTTTAGTTGTTCCTGCGCTTTCTGAGTTATTACCAATGTCGTTCATTATCCTCCCAATCTGGATTGTATGTGGTTAATTAGTTTAGTGGTGGTCTTAGTTAAGATACATGGAACAAGAGCGTGAGCGACAGCGCACACACTCCCAACCAACAGACAGCCAGCAAAGTACATTGCCTTTCGTAAGTGTTGCAGATACGTTTCATTCTGTTCCTGTAGATGTTTCATTAATATCTAGGCGGTCGTGGACCCTTGCCTTTTTTTGCCATAACTTTCTCCTTATTTTTTGTGAGTTTTCTGTACTTTAAAATTTGCAGACTCAGAGGCTCCTTTGTGTGGCTTGTAACCTGCTGATGGATTCTTCATCAATGTATAACTGCTACCACTTTTCATCCAATGAAATCCCTTTGGTGCTTTAACTTTCATATCATTACCATTTAACTTTGTTAGCCCAATATGCCGCAGAACAAACTCCTTTAGAAATATTCTTAGCGTGTCTAGCCTTGAATGATTTCTTACGGGCTTTCTCTTTTGCGCTTGTAGGATTTTTGCCAGCCCCAGATACACCTTGTTGCCCAAACCTTATTACCTTACCATTCTCACAACCCTTTCCTTTAGCGACTACAACATGAGACTTAGTGGCATGGCTTGGTGTGCGCTTTGGTTTGTTAAAGCCCGATACTCCTACACGTTTAAGTCTTGGGTCTTTACTCATTTAATTGAAGCAACAATCTCGTTACCCTCCCAGTTAGTCTTAAGTTCTACTTCTCTACGTTCACAGGCGTACCTTGTGGTGCCGTCTAAGTTATCCTTCCAACCATTACGTTTGAGTGTACGCTTTACCTGTAAACATCCGCTCATTCCCATGCGCTCCCATCCGTCATCTGTTTCGTGGTGACCCATAAACTCAATGACTGAACCATTTAAGTATAACACAAGCACCATCATTGTTATCTGCATTAGTGTACTCCGTTGCTTGCTTTGATTTCAGATGTCTTATCCTTCAGTGTCTCAACATGACGCTCTAAGTTTTCTATTCGTTGCTTGAAGAAGTCTAGCGTGAGTGCCTGTTGCTGATCGTATGGAGCCTTGCCTGCTTCGATCACCTCCTGTAGTTTAGAAAACTCTTTCGCTAGATGTTCTAGCAACATGAACTGTTCAGCGTCTGCTGGTAGCGCCCCGAGTTCTCCCCGAGGCCACTTAATACGGAAGGCTTCGTTCTGTTCTACTGACTTCTGCATTAGAATCTGATTAGTTTCTATTACATTTAGTCTTTCTTGCAGACCAAACCATGCCCATGTACCTACAGCCACAGCACTGGCAAGACCTATAAGATTTCTTAGCGGAAGACCTACGCTAGTCTTGTCGGATACCTCTAGGTCGCTCATTTGTTTAGGAGTCTTTGCTCTAGCGTATCTATGCGGTCAAGGATTCTATCTATGTGAGTGTCTAGTTCACCACGACTAACCGTCACAGTTGCTAGGTCTGTTACTCTGGCGTGTAGCCTGTCTATCTGTGAGAATATCCTTTTAACTATCCATCCACCAAGGAATAAGATGACGCCCATAAGAGCGTCTACCATGACGGAGGCTTCCACTAAGTTTTCTCTGGGAATTCTGGTGCAGGATTAATACTTATAGCCATGCCGCTAGGGCTTCTTCCCGACCAGATTATACACGATTCCTCCCTAACTTTATTCTTCTTAGTTATTACTATAGTCGATTGCGTTCTGTCTTTGTTTACAAAGTATACCAAGGTATTAGGCTCATCTCCTTCCTTGAGATAGCCCATCATTACAGGAATCTCTTGGAACTCTATGGCTATCATGTCCATAATATACTCAAACGAGTCAGCGCAGTACAACTGCATCCTTACCTGAATAGGTTTAATACCAGCAGGAGGCAAAGGGCTTGGTGTCTCTTGCGCCATAACAGGTGACATAACTAAGGCCAGCGCTAATAATAGTTTTTTCATTATCTTTGTCCGTATGGGTCTGTGATTTCTTGACGTTGTACCTGCTCTAGTAGTTCATAAAGAACTTTAACTCTTTCATTCTGACCGTTAATAGCGGCCCATTTAATAGCACCTTTTAATGCGGCAATATCTTTCTTTAAGTTCTTGTTCATCATGTAGCGTTGCTTATCTAAATCTACGTCAAATATTGTGCCGCCAGTAAAGAACCTTACCCACCTTGCCGCTTCAGGAGCATCAACAGTATTCTCACGCGACGCTCCTAACCCACCGTATGCTCTAGTAGATTTTAACCTGCCGTATTCATCTGGCATACGCTCACCGAAAACACCAGCAGGATTAAGCCTATTGATCTCAGTCAAAGGAACTAATACCTGTGCTAAGTGATGCAGTCTAGGAGGTAATGAGACACCTAAGAAATCTTTAGACTCACCAGTCCCTACTTTTTGCTTGGCTATTTTACTTTTTCTAAACGTATCATAGTTAGCAAGTATTTCAAGCGGAGCCTTTATAGCAGGAGAAATCATCTCGGCAAGTAGTGGCCCGGGTTTAATCATACGCTGAAGGTCAGCCATAGGTACAACATTCAACAAGGTAAAGGCTTCAATAACGCCTTTAGATTCCTGACCTAAAAATACAGGAACTCTATCACCCCAGAAAGAGCCGTAGTCAGAGTAGTCTAAGTCTCCAGTCTCATGCTCAAACTGTTCTTTTGCAATGGCTAGTTTCTCTGCCCGTTGAGGATTAAGAACTAGATGTTTAAGTTGGGCAGGTATATTCTTTCTTGTCCAAGTATAGAAAGGCATGACTCTTTTGAGCGCATCTCTTTCAAACTTAGATACATCACCGTAATCAAACAAGCCAGCCTTAACTTCGTTAGCCGCAACGTCCATATATATTTCGTCTTTAGTGTACTTCCTTTTATATGTGACTAACTTGCCATTCTTATCCCTACGCATTTCAGTCTTTAGATACTTGTTACTTCTTGCCTGGGATATAGGGACAGAAGTTCCATCAGGTGTTACCCATTTAAAATCTTTAGGATTCTTTTTAATCTTTCTCAGTGTATTAATAAAGACTGTAAATCTAGCATTGCCTTCAATGGTCCCACCAAAAGCAAAGCCAGCCTGTACTGCTGGGTTCTCTGCACCTATAATTCTAGCAGTTCTACTACCAACTCCCGCCGCCGCCTCTCTTGCACGTTCTACATCCCTAATATTATCAGCCGTGTAGTGACCTGCTTGCACTCCTCTGCTTGCGGCCATGTCATAGATTTCTTTCATGGAGTAGCCGGTGTCCATATAGTTAGGCTTAGTCCATTCAGAGTCAACAATCTTTTTAGTTTTACCAAGAGGAATACGAGCGTCTTTAAAGTTACGGATAACCTGCTCTCTCTGAGCATTGTTTCCTTTAAACCTAGCATAGTATTGTAGTTTTGCTGCCGCCCCAACTACCCTAATTGCATCAGGAATATTCTCACCTAGACCAGTAATAGTATAAGCATTAAGGAAGTTACCTACCATGTTACGAGTGTGGTAAGCAGGGCGAACACCAAGAGTCCAAGCCTTCCATGCGTTCTGAACATCATCATACATTCTAAGGAATTTTTTTAGTTCTGTTTCACCAACAACATCTCCTGCCATTAGACTAATGTGATCTTCAATCTGTCTTGCTACTTGTCTAGGAGCAACAAAGTTTAGTTTGGTTCTTTCTCTTAAAACTTTTCTGGCTTCATTTGCTGTTTTACCTGCATTAACATACTCACTGCCAAGGTCTTTTAAAGTATCGTCAGTAATCCTAACTCTTGGAGAGGCTAGTGAAGGCGATCCTCTAGGTACATCAAGAAAGATTCCTTTCTTCTGTAACTCTTCATCAAATACTCTACGCCACTCCTGATCTAATACCTCGTCAGATTCATACTTAGGATTAATTCCTTTAACTACTCTAAAATCATCAATGTTTTCTCTAAGCGCTTGAGTAGTATACTGATTATATGCAAGTGAACTGGTTGCCTCAAATCCTTCTCCAGCATCTGTCGTGCGTACTCTTTCAAGATACTTTCCTGACTCATCTTGAGTTACCCACTTGCCAATTCCTTTCTCTGGAACATACAGATTGTCTGTAGTCTTTCCTATTGTAGCGGGATAGTTATCTGTGATCTCATCTATAAACCACTTGCGTTGGATCGCTCTGTTCTGTCTTGACCAGCGCATACCAAGGGCAACGAATGGGCTTTCCTGAAAAAAGTCAGGAGCCTTTGTTAATGTCGGAGCCTGTTCATATGGTTTATCAAGAGGATTCTGTCTTACTCCGCGGCTTGCTACTTGAGCGGCCATATCCTCTGCCATTACTTTATTAAATTCTGTGGTGGTAAGTTCTGCCAACTGCCTTTCTCTAGGAGTTCTGTATCCTCCTCCGAGCCTAATGCCCTCACCCCATTCGTCAACCTCAAATCCAAGGTCATCTTTCCTGCTGTCTATTAGTTTCCTGCCTTCTGGAGTTATCTGTCTTGGGAAATAACCTCTATTCTTGATAGTAGTAATAGGCATCCCATAGGCTTCAGACACTTCAACAAGGTTGCCCATCCTCTGCTCCCATTCGGATAGCAGTTTGACACCATCTCCTCCCAATTCATTAGCAACCTCATTAGATATAGGAACTAAGTCTCCATAGACTCCTTCTTTAAGTAAGTCTCCGGTTTTAGGGTCAGACAGTGCAGGTTCAATAACCTCTCTAGACCGCTCCATAGCATCTCTGAATGTCGCTTCCAATTTAGATGAGGCTATGCCAGTATCCTTTGCTCTCTGTTTAAAGTAGCGCATTAGAGGAGGCAGGGCTTCAGCAGTTTCTTTTTCAAATCCTTTTATGATTTGGTCAGATTGGTTAGCAACTCCTTTAACTCTCCTGCCTTCACCCATAGGCACGTTAAACATTCTAGCAAGATCGGGTAGTCCTACCTGTGCTTTACCAAATTTCTTTTCTGCTATCTTAGTCCCTGCTTTCTTGAGAACTTCTGTAGTACCAGTTACTTCTCCAGTCTTCTTTATTCCTCGGCCTAATGAACGAACAGCACCTGCTCCTACATAGGTAAGAGGATCAGTAGCCACATCTCCAGCAAACCCAAGGACTCCTTTAGCAAAAGGACTCATATCTTCAGGGAGTAAGTCTTGAGTCCTAACCTCATCTTCTCCCATCCAACCAGCCTTAACTCCTTCAAAGAATCCTTCATTTGGAGTCAAGTCTACACCACCTAGCGCAGAGTATATATCACTGCCTAGTTTACTTTCTCTTGCACCAACCTTTAGAGCCTGTGACGGGCGCTCAAGTAAAGACAAATAATCTAGTATACCTTTTTCGTCACTCTTTTTTTCTGGTATTTTAGTATCGTATTTGTTTTTTAGGTTTCGTAAAAGAATTCTTTTTTGTTCAACCTCTGGTCGAGCAAGAAAGGCATCAGAAACTTGAGCGGTAAATGATTTACCTCTGACATTGAATTTAAAATCAGGCATTAATCAGCAGATATGCCAAAGATATCAACGTCTTCTTCAGTAAGTTCATTAGACGCGCCTCCCTCAGCAGGAAGAGCAGTACCAGACAATATTGATATTGCTAAGTTTCTTATTTCCTCTCCCTTCACAGGACCATAATCAGTAATTTTATCATCTATTTTAATCTGATTACTGTTTAACATACTAATAATATTTCTAATTGCTTGCTCTTGTTGTGCCGCATCACCAAGCGCATATAGTTGTTTATTTTGCATAAGTTGAACATCAGACCTAGCGGCATCTTTTTCAGTAAGTCTGCCTGTCATCATGGCTTTGTAGTTTTCTGCTTGAGTTTTCTCAATAGCCAACTGGTATCCACTAAGTTCAGAAGCGTACACAGGATCAGCACCTTGTTTTATTAGTCTATCAAACCAAATTTTAGAGTCAACAGGAATAGAACCGTCTTTATTTAAACTTCCTTCTAATATTTCTGCTTGCCTAATATCTCCTCTGTCCTTTATATTTGCAATCATTACTGCAAGGCGAGATTCTTCGTACTGCTTGGGGTTTCCTCCAGCAGTTTTAATAATCTGGCTTCTAAGTTTTATTTTACTAAGGTGTTCTATATCTTTCTGAGATGTTTCCCTAAGATACTCTGATCTGGGCATCATGTTAGGAACAAAGTTATCAGGGATAGACTGTGGAACTACACCGCCAGCACCGGGAGGATAAGCGCTACCAGAAGGATCACCAATAGCATCTTTATTGCCATCACTAAGCAATCCATATCCTATACCACCTGCCGTACCTACTCCAGCAGTGGTTAAATATGGATGTTTATTTACAAACTGTCCTGTTCGTGAAGTTGGACCAGTATATACTTTATTAGGGTCTAAAAGTTTATTTTTATACGGCGTTTCTCCTCTAAATCCTCTACCTTTTATCATATTTCCTAGGCCAGTTATACCTCGACCCGCCATATTCCAAAGAGCAGGAGCAAACCTTGACTGCATCAATGCCGCCGCCGCAGGAATTCCAAGTAGTGCTGGTGCTGGCATTATGAATGTCCTCTCATTAGAAATGGAAGTGAAGCCCAAGCCTTATTACCACCACCGCCAAAAGTACCGTAAGGAGTATGCGGTTTAGGAGGATTAAGAATTGGGTCTAGCAATGACAATAAAAAAGCGGCATCATCATCAGTAAGAAACGGATCACGCTCTCCTTTAGCCATACCTGGAGCGCCACCTCTTCCTTCTTTTCGATAGTTTGGTCCAACGGGTGATACATTTGGACGGCGAACAGGCGCGCCACCCCGACCAATACCAAACTGCTGTGACCTAGCATATTCTGGACTTAGTTTGGGAAATACTCTACCCGCTCCTCCTACGCTTCGTTTTCTTTGTAACGATCCTTGTCTTTCTTTACGCTGAGTAGATTTAGGCGGAATTACATCAATGCCAAGATTAGGAAAATAAGAACTGTCTTGCAAGACATCTAAAAGAGGATCAGCACCGCTCTTAACTCCTCCAATTACCGCCTCAAGAGCAGGGTTACCTTTTATTATATCATTTATCAAAGGAACGGTGCGTTCACCTGTGTACTCTCCTGTAAATAAAGCGCCGCCCAAAGAAGGTATTGGTGTTGTTTGTTGCGCTTCAGCGGCCCTTTGCGCCCTAATTCTAGGATCATCCTCATCCAACATGGTAGGAGTAGCCCTTCCAAAAAGAAAATTCATTATTCCATTTGCCATTTTATTGTCCTTTATTAAACAAACTTGCTATTCCACTAGCCGCCGCTCCGCCTATTGGGCCACCCGCCGCTAAACCTATACCGCCTGCCAAAGCACTAAGCATAGGATTAGGGCCAGCAGGACCAGTAGCCTGAACATTACTGCCGTAATCACCAGAGATGGCGGCAAGGTAGTTCTGCAAACCGATTGTCGGAAGTTGTGATTCATAAGAGTATCTATCCATAGCACTCTGAATCCCTTGCTGATCCATAGCCTGACGCTGTTGACCAACCTTATCCATTACTCCTATATTAGACAGAGGAGCAGACATAATAGTGGGATACTGCCCGAGATATCCGGTCCCAATACCTGCACCTGTGGCTCCCTGCCCAATGCCGAACTGCTGTGCGCCAAGACCCATCTGAGCCGCGCCTAACTTTCTATTTTGTGCCTGACCGTAGGCATCAAACATAGCCTTACCAAGGTTATCTGTGACTCTCTGGTTTGCGGCGGCTACAGCATTGGCCTGTATAATGTCGCCTCTCGTACTCCCTCCCGGCTGGTACTGGACGATCTGTGATCTAATGCCCGGTAGTATCTCTCCGGTCAACTGACCCATAGCCTCGCTTCTGTAAGCGTCAGCAAGAGGATTGAACACAGACGCATCTACCTCACCACTTAACATTCCTGAATACTGAGCGTCAGTAAACGGAGTAAGACCAGCATAGTCAGCACCGCTCATAGGGCTTCTCATAGCCGTACCGTAGTCCATTAAGTCTCTACCGTACTGTAAGCCACCTAACTGTGTAGTTTCTGCGCCAGCCTGTAGGTTAGCAGGTCGTGGACCTGTAGCATAGGTTAGTGCTGACCTCTGAGCCTCTAGTGTAGCGGGATCAAATGGAGCAATTCTACTTCCCGAGTAATAACTCGGAGTCATTTTTCCTGTAGAATATAAATCCTCTGCTCTAGCAAAGCCTGTTTTTAAATAGTCTTTCTGAGCATCCCACGGTTCTGTCCGTGTAGTTTGTGATTGGCTTCCTCCTGACATATATTACTCCTTTAGTAACTCAACGCCGACAAGGATTGGGCTACTGCTTGAAATCCCTTCGGGAAAATATGGATAATAATCATAAGCATCTCTATCTTCTCGGTATCCTGACCTATCCCATTTACCATCATATGGGTTATAGGTAAATCTAGGATACACATATTTATATCCTTCTACATCAGGCATTGGTAAACCTGACCCAATAGTTTCCGGGCCACCGGGAGACTTTGTAGATACAAAATCAGTAGACCAGTTAGGTAACCTGTCTGGAGAGGAACCAACCATTCCTGTTAATCCAGTATAGTTTAAGAATCCGGGAAGATGTGTCATTCCGGTTCTTGCTCCAGCCTCGGTACTCCACGGACTATAATCTGCTGATAGTAAACCCGGAGCCAAAGGCTGTGATATTGGTATAGGTGTTCTTACTGCCATTTGCTTTTTATATCCTTTGTTATTACTGAGTATTCGTTATCCCAATTTAGTTTCTTTGCTAGACCTTTGCGTGTCCATGCTTCCAGAGCAGAACATCCGCGTCTTACAGCAAACCCTTCTATAACTTCTTCAAAGTCTTTCCAATGCTTGTAGTCGTGACCGCTTTTTGTAGCAAAGGTAATTACTCTTAATACTTTCTTTCTTGGGTATGTAATGACTTCGGTAACACCGGAGCAAAATATCTCTCCGTCTTTCATACCTACCCACAGAGTCTGCCTTTCTTCAAAGATTTTATTTAACACATCTTCAGAGAGAAGTTCTCCTTCAGCATAGGCTAGAGCCTTATCTATTAAAGGTTTAACTTCTTCCCATACATACTCTACATCTTCAGGGCTAACAATAAGAAGTGTCGGCACATCTTTAGGTATAGGCATTGGTTCAGATATTAAAATTTCGTCCATGATGTTCCATTAAATAAGTATACACCTTCGCCACTACCCGGATTCCAATCAGTTCCATCAGCGTATCTAATGTCACCTGCTCTGGGGCGTTGTGGCTCCTCATGTATTCTCTCTAATCTAAATGTAGCCTGATTATAAAGAATACTCCCAAGACGTTTTAGTTCAGTTACAAGGTATATACCAAGATCATCTACGTTTTCAGGTAGTGGTCCAGGCTCATACAGTGTAACACTCTTCTGAACTCTGTCAGAGTATGTAGGCATTAGTAAGACCTTGATCCTCTAACGCCGACGTTTCTTACATCTAAAGCGTAGCCATCTAATTCCCAATCCATATCCGTAGTAGACTCAAACTTTACAGCGTACAACTTACCAGTTCCTCTAACGGATACTTTAGACTGTGTGTTAGGATTAAAGGTTACAGGAGCGTTCCATGTAATACCTTCTTCGGTAGACATAGATGTCCCAAGGTAAACATTAATCTCATTATCACTGCTTACAGACATCTTAGGCCAGATAGCGCTTATTCTTTTTACTGAGGTTTGATCAGGTTGCCCTTGCTCGTTTAGAGTAAGGCCACTCCTTTCAATATAAGAATTCATGAATGTTGTGTTATTCTTATTACCAGAGTTATCACGATATAGTTTTGTATTACCCGGATCAGCAAACAATAGAACCTTATCCTGAAGGTCGTAACTCATTGTCCACGGACCTGTAATAGTTTCCCATGTTTCGGTAGTAGCCGCCCATGTAGTTGCTCGTATTGGGTTACCTACGTTACCATATCCTATGTGTGCTAAATCAGGAATATCTCTAATAGTAAATGTATTAGTAATGTAGTTCCAGACCACTGCTTTATTAGGTTGGTTTGTTAACGCTCCATCAGCAGTAAAGCAAAACAGAATCTCTGTTCTACCGTAGTCAGCAGTAACAAAACATTTATTTGTCTGCTGTCCATCAATAGACTGAAACACATACTCTTTTAGTTTCATTGGGAGGATTGGTTTAATCCTCTGCCCATCATTAATATAGAAGTTACCTTTACCAAAGATAGCATGACCGCCATCAAACTCTGCAACACAGTTCTTAGATATGGCTCCGATAGTAGGAGACAACTGACGGAAAGAGAATATAAACGGTGTACCAACAAACGTCATAGAGTATACAGCGTCTTCCTTATATATCATAAAGGAGTCTCTTAACTGTAGACCGTCTAATATATCTCCCTTTGTGTCTGCAAGTTCAAATTCGCCAGCATCAACCGTACTCGTTGTCTCATTCCATGAGGTTGGTATAGACTGTGTAGCGGCTTCTGTACTCCACTTAACAACTCTAGGAAAGTTAACACCATCATTGGTAATATTAAGCGCTACCAGAAATGATCTAAATGCTCTTAGTGACTTGCACAACACAGAGATAGTAACATCATCATTATCTGAATGACTTGCCGCTGTCGTACTGTCAGCGCCTCTCGTGCATCCTGTGAAAGTTGTAGACGTTATACCAGTGTAAGATATCTTTTCAGTGCCAATGGTGATTTGACCAGCACTAGGGAAGTCTTCTGTACTGTCTACTGTTATGGTAGTTACCGAGTCATTAATGGCTCCGTTTAATTCTGTAAAACTAGGCCAGTTAGTTAGGTCTTGCATCTTCTGGCTAGACAAAGGCTTTCCGTCTGTAAGCGCCCAATACTGAGGCTTATCAAAGTTGTTAGTCATAACAAGAACACCGCCAATAATAGTAGCAGTCCAGTTTTCATCGGCAGTAGCAGAGTATGCGCCACTTGTTCTTGTAATATTATACCATTTAGATGCCCTAGTTACAGTGTCTCCATTAGTATGGGATGCGGCTGTTGTGCTATCAGCGCCTCTTGTACACCCGGTAAATGTAGTAGATGTCTTTCCTGTATAGGTTATGTTTTCTGTGCCAACAGTAATAGTTCCAACACTTTCAAATCCAGTAGTGCTGGCAACCGTTACCGTAGTAACTGAATTGTTTATATCTCCGTTAAGAGTTGTAGATGATCCGGTATTATCATATGCGTATATAGCCGCTAACCCACCAACAACCCAAAACTCTGGATCACCAAGAGTTATTTGAGTAATAAAGAATGGAGCAATAGGGCAAGTAGCCATAACCTCTGAATAGCCCGGACACTTCTTAATAGAGCCTTCTTCAGTCTTTACATTGTTTCCATCGGACCAGACATTAGGCGGTAGGTTCCAAGAACTTTTTTCTTTTACTATGCCTACTTCGCCTACATTGTCTATATTAATCAGGGCCATTAAATATACCTAACGTGATACGGGTCTGCAATTGCATCAGGTGCTTCAGGCCAGCCCCAATATGTTTTGTCTACGGTACGATTAACTGTTTCAGTCTCAGGGCCGATTGTTTCTACGCCTTCAGAGTCATACGTTGATACCTTACGCTCTTCCTGTACCGCATGGTTCTGGAAGTTACGCACTGCCTCCACAGAGGCAAAGGCTTCTACACCTGACTCAAGGCTATTACCGTGAGCGCGTACCTCATTGCGGTAGGTCTTCCAGTCATCGCTGACAGCAGTACCACCATCGGCTTCACGAATCACACGCCAGTCTGACGAGGATAAGAGTGAACCAACGTGTGCGTTGATCTTATCAATCACCTGAGTCTTGAGAGATGCCACATCCTTCTCTGTACTGGCATAGGAGATGACATACTCACCGTCAGTAAGGGTGTAGGACTCTGCTCCAGTGTTCCAGTAGCGGCTATCAGGAGCGTCTACACGCGCAGGATAGATACCTATGTCTGCTAGTTCTTGTGATGACCAAGCCCTGAAGATGTTGGATGGATGTTGGATGCCGTTAACCGTTAAGGCGCGAGGCGTTTTTATTGTTCCTAATGTTTCGCTATACCACATAATTACCTCGCGTTAGATGTTTTGAATGGTGATTCGGCAAATGCCAAGTAGATGTAAGTTCCACTAGATGTATTTACTGTTGTCCCGTTTTGTCGTAATTTAAAACCATTAGACACAAAATCTAATCGGCCAACATCTTCTTCAGCATTGCTAAGATTTGCATAGATTGAATCTTCGGCAATGTTAAAAGTATCTCTTTTACTATCAAGCAATATCCAATTTGCTCCCGAAGAACTGTCGTATCTTTTTATCATTACAAAAGCGGGACGAAAACCTGTATACACAAAACTTCCATCTGCATTTCCATTTCCGGTGTAACCACCTACCTTGCTGTAGCCTTCGACACTGTGAAAACAGTAGGCTACAAACAAACTTGTATCTTGGTTTACTGCGGCATTTGTATTAACCGTAAAAACAGATGCCGTTGGTGACGTATCATTCCAATTGGTTGCGGCGGTTGCTTCAGCATCGGTAGTATTCAAAGACAAATATTTGGTATTGCCTATGGTTTCGTTATAAATTTTCCAGTCATAAACACTGCTTCTATTCTTGACTATTATTAATTCTGGTGCGGAACTAAGGCCGTGTCCAACTGTGTCAGGGCCAGTACCATCGCCAGTGTAAGTAACAATGCTAAATCCAGCCGTAGGATTCGCACTGACTGATGATGTTTTAGAGCCGTCACCGTTAGAGGATGCTGTGCCTCCGGCTTTCCAGTTCCAGTTCACATACAAATTTGAGTTTTCATTAACCTGACCGTTATAGCCAGAGTTAGTGCTTCCAACGGTAATACCACCTGTCGCAAATGCAACTTGATTTCCATATGAGGTTAAATCTGCTTCTGCACCCGTGGAGTTTGATTGAAGCCTTTTGCCATTTCCTCTAACAATGTCGTAAAGAACATGGTTATCAGCGCCCCACGAGCCTGATCTAATCTTTACCCATGCAAACTCGGGATCAAAACTTCCGTTTGTCGAAATAGATTGAGTTGAGTTTCCATCGCCAGTGTAGAGAGTTGTGTCGAAGTGGGCCGTTGGTAAAGCAATAGCAGGGTCAGGGAGGTTGTCAGTACACATCGCTAAATAATTAGAAGGAACGGCTCTATAGAAATCTCCTATATCATTCTCATCTTGATTATTTTGCGCGGTAACCGTTCCCGCAAATGAACTATCTTGACCAAAATTAAAGATACCGGATTGAGCATCGCCATAGTTGTTTGTTGTTAATTGCCAATCAACTGCCGTTCCGAAAGTTTTAAGAGAGTTTCCGCTATTAACAGCAGTGCCTGATGTATCCCACGCATAAATATTTCCAGTCGTGAAATCTATTTTGAAACTTAAAACTCCATTTGTATTAAGAGTTAAACCTGTATACTCATGCGACTCTGAGTTGTTATTCCAAATTTCAATAGTATTAGTGTCTGCTTTGGAATATATAATCCAAGCGTTTGTTGCAAAAGTAGAACCATCGAAAGGCTGAGTAGGCTCGACCACACCAATGGCCATTCTGTTTGTCAACTGGCAAACTTCAAAATAGACCTTATCCATGCCCTGTATGGTCGCATGGCAGAAGTCATAAGAAGTATCTGCAAACTTTAAATTACCTTCAGATAGAGTTATTGCATCGCCTTTTGATACAGGATTCAGCGTAGCAAAGTTATTCGTCGGGCTATCAATTACTTGATCTGTAGCAACCAGATTGGTTGCCGTAAAGTCGTTTGTGTTACCGCTAGAGTCATCGCCTAATGCAGAGGAGTCTTGGAACTTTAGGTAAAACCCGTTAGTGCCGTAACTTCCTGCGTACTTAGTAGGAACCCATTGGTTAGTGGCTGAATTAGTTTCACCAAAGGATGCAGGTGTTAGGGCTTGGCCGTCTATGAAGTGAAGTTCTGCTAGGTAGCCGTCATAATGAGCGCCATCGCCAGTGTATTCACCTACTTTATGTGCATAGGTGCTATTTATATTTAAATCAGCATCTTCGGCGGGATATGTTTCAGTCCCAAAAGAGGTAACTTGCTCTCCATTAACATATACCTTTGCTCTGTTAGAACTTGTTGATTGTGTAGTATCAAGAGCAATAACAATATGATACCAAGCAGAAGGATCGCGAAATACTTGGGTGGAAATTAAGTTTAAATTATCTGAAGAACTGGTTGTATTTTGAAATTTAAGATTGTCATTTGAATCAAATGCTATATAGCACTTGTTAGCACCCGCACTGTACGCTTCAAAAAACGGATGGAAAGAACCCATGTTTCCACGCTTAACCCAACAACTCCATGTCCAAGTCTTTTGATTACTTGCGCTACCGGGAGTCCTACTCAGATAAGCAGAGTCACCATCATCAAGCCGCAACGACTGGTCTATGTCGTAGCCAGTAGTCTGACCCGATGAGCCAGCAAGTATGTTATTAAAAATGGGCATTAAGAATAGTTCAGAGTAGCCACTGCCTGGATGTTAGAAGCGTCAAGAATGACGTAATCAATCCTGTCAACAGCCGCCGCTGTGGTAGTTAGTGTTGGTGCAGTACCTCCTGCGAAGTCCCAATCACTTCCCCAACTGGCTGTCCTTGATCCTGTGCCGTCCTGCGTTAGGAAGATGGAACCACACTGACCAGCGGTATCATTAGAAGGATTAGCAAAGGTAATGTTATGTGCCATAGTGCATGAAAAGTTATTAGAGTTAGCCATGTCAATCGTGACTGTGGTTGCTGATGTAAGCGCTGTAATCTCTCCACGCTGTCCTGCTGTCCATGTGTTAGCAGTGCCGACTGCGGCTTTAGCGTCTATCTGAGTCTGAGCGTTAGAACTTAGAGAGTTAATGTACTGGAATTCTGCGTTAGATACAGAGCCATCCGCTAGTTTAGCGGCATCTATTCCGGTTGCTACCATAGAGTTTTCTACAGCAGTGCTGGCAATAGTTACTGCACCTGTGTTAGCCATCGTCACATCACCGCTAAGAGCGGCGGCAGTAAATCCAGTACCATCACCTATAAGTATTTGCGTGTCCGCTACAGCCTTGTCAGATGGGTCACCGCTTGAGTTAGCGTCCCTAACCTTGACAGTGTTTGCAGCCATGTGAGCCAGTTTAGCATTGGTTATCGACTCATCTGCGGCAGATACAGCGGCCCAATCTACACCATTAGTAGCGGTAGAGTCGGCTGTTAGTACGAGTCCATTTGCACCAACGGCAAGCCTTGTCTCAGAGTCTACTGTATTGTAAACAAGAAGGTCACCCTTGGTAGTAAGTTTGTCATCACCGATAACAGTTACCATCTGCCACTCATTAGATGTGGTAGAATATTTTAGATACTGATCGTTGGTTGGCGCGGTACTTGAAACGCTCTTGCCTTGAATCTTTGTTACAGTAACAGCACCGGCATTAGTCATAGTAGCATCGCCGGATACAGCCGCCGCTGTAAAGCCTGTACCATCACCAATTAATATCTGAGTGTCTGCTACAGTCTTGTCTGACGGTACTCCACTAGAGTTTGCATCTCGTACTTTAACTGTATTAGCGGCCATGTTGGCCAACTCAGCATTAGCAACACCTTCATCTTTAATAGTTACCGCACCAGATGATACAGTAAAGTTATCAGTAGAGAATGAGGCTACGCCTTTATTCGATGACGTTGCTTCTTCTGCCGCGACTGTAAGTGTCGTGCCTGTCGCTGAAGTGTCAATACCTTCGCCACCAGTAACAGTAAGGCTTTCTGAGTCAAGATCAACGTCGATAGTACCGCTGTCAGAGATGAGGTCCAAATCCTGTGCTGTAACCTGAGAGTCAACATACGCCTTGATCGACTGTTGAGTAGCAAGTTTAACAGCCGAATCGGAGGACATATCATCTTCATCTTTAATTCCTGTTACTGTTGCTCCATCAGCGGCAATGTTTACACTACTGAATTTACCAGTAGATGCAGATGCCGCTCCAATAGGAGTGCCATCAATACTTCCTGCGTTAATATCTACACTATTACTTGTCTCTGGATCAATAGCCAGAGTAATCCAAGCGTCATTGGCTTGGTTTCTAATCTTAAGTAAATTGTTTGTAGTATCTAGCCAAACCATTCCCATTGATTGCGCGGCACTACCGCTAATAGTAGGCGCTGTAGCCTTTGCGATAATAACCTGAACAGCCTGATCTGGTCCAGTATCATTAGAGCCAGCAGGAAATGTTTTCTTTAGAACATTCTTAACAAGACGAATATGATCGTCGCCTTCACTTACGTTATCACTTGATAGCGGGTAGGAACTATTTAGATTTGTTATAAAATTTCCAGATTCTATGCCCATAATTTATATCCTAATAATATCCAGAGGTGTTCATCACCCGTAATTCAGAACCGGAGTGTCTATCTTTATCATCCTGTTCCTGTAAGTCAGAAATAGCCTGTCTCAATCCTCGCTCCCACACAGGGATACGCTGATCGTTCATAAGGAAAGGCTCTGCCTGTAGTAGAGTCCCGTATAAGTAAACATCAGGAGCGTTTAGTATAATCCAGTTGGTTGTGCTTGTGTCACTAAGGCCATCAAACTTCTTGTAATAAGTCATTACATAATCATAAGCCGCGTCTGGAGTTGGCCCAAAATATATCTGATCTCCAATTACACTGTATGCGCTAGGTTTTCCAGAAGAACTACCTGCCCAGATTCTATACAACATCTCTGGTGTCATATACTGTACGGAAGTAATAGGGCTTGTGTCTAGGTGTATTTCCCGCATCTGGACATACCCGGTAGGCAAGTCGTAAGACTTTGTTCCTCCTACAGTAGTAGTAGTTACAATAGTTTCCATAGGTCTAATACGCAACACCCTATTAAATACCGCTTCATTAAGTGCAATGAATTCAGGTATTCTGTCAGATAGGTCATCCCTATCCAACCAGTTAGCCACAGCAGTCTGTAGCGTAGAGTACGAATTAATAGCCATTAACTATTCTTGCTCTTAAACCAGACTGAGTTGTTAATAACTGGCTTTTGATTGTTACCGCTAAATGTAGGTTGATATAACCACATGATTAAATCCTCGTAGGTGTAGTCCTGAGAAACTTGTTATCAGGATCGTTTAAATACTTTGCTAATAGTTTTGGGTTTTTTTCAATATCTCCACCTGTCTCTCTACACCATATTTCCCAGATGTTTGTAGGAATAGAAGCAACTGTTACTCCGTTATCAGTACCCATTGCTGATGCTTTTCCAAAAGTAAGTTTGTCGCCATAGTTAATTAAGTCTAACTTATTCTTTTCTATAATAGGCTGTACATCTTGATAGGTATTAATAGTCGCAGTGCCGTCAGTATTAATATCTAGTTTCCAAGGCCGTGAATTTGGAGCATCATAATTCCATCCTGAAGAGTTCATAACGGCATTTCACCTCTATCAGCCGCAATTTTTTTAAATTTATTATGAACATTTTTTGCGTGAAGTTTAGTGTCTATAGGTTTTTTTTCTACTATAGTAGATTTTTTAGAATTTAATTCTTTTCTAAGTTCTTTTTTAGTAACCATAAAATCTTTTTCTCTAAACCAGAAAGTTAGAATCCATTTATCTCCATCCTCTGGAGGTAAACCCATGTGCAATGATGCAGGATGTGGAATCTTATTTTCATCAAGATTGCCAAACATAATTGTCCTGCCTTGTACCGCTTTAATTGCTAGTCCCAAAACAGGAAAAACTGTGCCACCACCATCACTTACAGTATTTAAGTAAGTAATCATAGTGACACAGCGGTTCCCACTTTCTTTTACTTTTGCAGACTTTGGCATTTCTCCTACATCATTTGGAAGAAAGCCATCATAGTGAGGTTTATACTCCTGACCCGGCTGATACCTTTGAATAGTAACAGGTTCCAACCGGGTAGGAGGTAGACCACACATGCCGGATAACGCTTCAATAACACCATCTAATACATCGTTTTCACCGTAACTAAAATAAGAACCTTTACTTGTCCTCATTTCATCTTGGACATATTTGCCATCACGGATTATAAGATTATTACCAAGCCCTTGAGTTGTGGCAAGGTTAACTATGTGATCACATAAAGCAGGTGAAAGCACATTATCTTCAACAACAATACTCGGGGTGTTATTGTATTTAATCATTAAGCGTCTTTGACTCCGACAATTGCCGCATTTGCTAGACCGTTCTTAGCACGAAGACCGTATTCAGCAATCATCAACTGCTTCATAGCGTCTCCGGTTTTAGCCAGGTTTTCAGTCTGGAAAGGGCGCAAGTAATCAACTGACCAAAAATCATAGTCAACAAAGAAAAGCATATTAGCCAACATCAAACGGCTAGGAATAATTTTCAAAGTACCAAAGTCAGTTACCAAAACATCAACAGCATTGATGGCCGTAGCCTGTGCTGTACCCGGCGCGTCTTTCTGAATGTCAGCAATAACCGAACCGCCTAGCGAACTAATTTTCTGCTTAAGAGTAGCAGGTGCTAGAACAGTTGACGGCTCTCCACCAAGAGTAAAACAACGCTCCATAGCGAGATTAATCATTGCCATCGTTAAGACTGCGGGAGTGCCAAAACCAGCGATAGTAGTTGTACCATCTGGACCGGGAGCAGGAGAACCTGTTCCGTTGTTAACAATACCAACAACAGGAGAAGCCGAACCAAGAATTACATTCGATGTTCCTGCCGCAGTCGTGCCTAGCCAAGACATTACAGCCGCCGTCTTACGAGCAGTACCTGCCGCGCCAGCGACAGCCACATCGTTAGACAGTAGCATTTTTTCCATGTCTCGTTTTATTTCTTTTGCACGCTTAGCCAATTGGTAAGCCTGAGATGAGCGACGGCCCGCAAAATCGACAGCCTCTGCCGTTCCACTGGTTTGCACCGCTTTATAAGAAATTTGAGCATAATTCTGTAACCGTCGAGGCTCTGAAACTGCAAGAGCGTCCATGCTATCGTCGCCCTCTAGTTGCTGGTTCGCGGCGGCATCGGCTAGTGAATCAGTTTGCCACTCAAACAAGGTATTGTCACAAGACCCTTTGCCAGCGCCAGACAAAAACGGCGTATCCATTGGGCTAATATTATAAATGATATTACTCAGGTCTTCACGGATACCAATAGCACCGTAAGTCGTCCGAGTATTTGTTGCGATTGCCATAAAATGACTCCTTTGTTATTATAGTTCTACGAAATCTTCAAACAGACTTGCGGCATCTTCTGCTCTTCCTGTCTGCTGTAGACGTTTCATTTGTTTGGCACGTTTTGCTTTATCAGCATCAACCTTTCCTGCTTTAGCCTTTCCACGAATCACTTTAGGTTTGTTCTTAACTTTCTTAGACCTTACAGTGTTTTGTTTCTTCTGCATATCTTCATATGCTTTGGCTTGCATTAGTACAAGGATTGATCTGTGATCGACAAGTTGACTTAACTCTTCCTGTGTGTATCCCTTAGTAATTGCAAACTCCGATACTGCCTTGGCTATTGCCTGACGTTTATCGTCTTCTGCCCACTGAGGTATAATACTCACCATCTTTTGATGCTCTTGCTGAACAATGCGTTGATGTTCTTTCTGAGCCTCTGCTTGCGATTCCTCTTGGGCTTTAGCCTGCGCCTGTTGTAGAGACTGAATCTGATCCTGAGCCTGACGGTAATCATCACGCTTAGTTAGGTATTCTTCTCTATCCTCGACTTTAAGCCTTTCCCAATCAACATTCTGGAATTGTGCTAGATGTGAATAGTTAGTTTCAATTGCTTGCGCGACAGCGCTAACGTACTGTTCTCTGGCTTGCTGAGTCTGAGCAATTTCGCTCTCATAGTTCTGTACTGCCTGATCTATTTTGTTTCGATATTCTGCAAGTTGCTGAGTTTTCCTTGTGTAATCCGCTTGTCGGGAGTAGCCTTTGACGAGTTCTTCTTCCGTGACTTCATGTTCTTCTCCGTCTACTGTTACAGTATAGAGAAGCGTCTCTTCCGAGTCGTCTTCAACTTCTTCTTCATCGGATTCCTCAGATTCATCATCCTCCAAAGTTTCATCGGTTTCTTCAACCTCTTCTTCAACTTCATCTGATGTTTCCTCTAAAGCGTCTTCAGTTGTTTCTTCAGACGGCGGTGCTTGCTCTTCCTCTTCCGGTTTCTCTAACGAGTCCATGAGTCCGAGTATAGCGCCTTGGGCTTCGGATATACTACCGGGTGCTTCAGGTAGTTCACCTGCTAGTTGTGGGGCTGTTTGCGTATCCACCATAATAATCTCCTACAGTTGGTATTCCTTTAGTTTCTTCGCCATATCTCCTGTTTCAACAATAGAAGTTATATGTAAACGTATCCGCTCAAGGAGTCTTAATGACAACCAGATTTGTTCTCTGGCCTCTAGTTCACTAACTCCTGAAGAATGCCAAGAGTTCAGTAAATTCTTTTCTAGTGTTTCAAATGCTTCGTTAAATAGTTTATCAGTGAGGAGGCGTTTAGCGTGTTCCTCTCTTAGTTCGTTGCTCATATTTATCCTATAGCAATTGGTCTTTTCTGTTCTGCTTCAAGTTGTAACTCGGCGCTCTTTAGTTGAGCCTCGACCGCCGCTTCTGCGGCATCCTGCTGAAGTCTCTGCTGTTTCAACTGTATATCAGCCGCTTTAATTTGAAGTTCCTGTTGTTTAATCTGCATCTCCATCTGCTTTTCTTGTTCTGCCGGATCAGGTTGTGGAGGAACCATCTCTGGGTTAGTCAAGAAATCATCTACATTCTGGAAGCCCATGTTCTTTATAAGTGCGGCTCCCATGTTGTAAAGATTCTTTTCATTAACAATGTTAAGTCCACCACGCATTGCATCACCAGCAAACTGCATCATGGTAGTCAGGTGCATCAACTGTTGATCACGATTACCGTTACCAATACCTACGGCAACTGTGCAGTCCATTTTATCACGCCACATATCAGGACGGACAGGAACCCACTTGTTGCGTAGTTTGACTACACGCTCATGGTCTTGATTCTTAAGGACAAGTTCGTAAATACAACGCATCAAATCTCTTACACCAGTTTCGGCAAAGCATCTTGCTATTAACTCTACTCTGGATTGAGCGGCTGTCATTGTAGCGTTTACTGCTGTGGCCGTAGTGTGAGAGGTTAGCGCATTGTCGTTAAGACCTTGACTGTATTTGTTTACACCGCTTCGTGACTCTCTCTGCTCGTCTAGGTAACCTAGCATCTGGAATGAGGAAGGCTCAAGTTGTGGAGTTGCTAATGGCATAATGGCGTTGGGTGACTTAACTCGCACCACACCGCCTGGGCGCTGGGATAGCAAATCATCCAGATTCGCTTGGCCTTCAAGAACTGCGTACCTACCAAAGTTCTGGTTGTACATATTGTCCATGAGATTCCGCATCAACGTACTCTTGATGAGTTGTAAGTCCATGATAAGGTCTGCAATAGACAGACCAAAGAACTTGTGAGGAATCTTTACTGGAGTAATGCTGACGAATGGAATCTTGTCAATAGGATCATTGGCTAATACTTTACTGCCTACTGAGCAAACCTTTCTTAACTCGGCAATACCATCACCGTCGTAATCTGTTTTCAGGAATGACTCATGCAACCAGTAAGTCTGTAAAGCCTCTTCGTAGTCATTAGTTCCCCAGCCACTAAAGTATTCAGCAGACTTGTCAAACTCATAACGACTCAATCTTTCTGATGAGTAAGCCGCCATGTCATCATCACCACCACCCATTTCCTGTGGATCAAGGTCTTCATCAGGATACATCAGGCGTAACTCTGATAAAGTTTTCTTTACACGATGACAGACAAACCTAGCGTCCTGAATATCTTTTGCTTCACGACTGATAAGGAATTCGTCGGGAGCAACATTCTCAATCTTTACTCTACCTGTATACTCTGTGCGTTTAATAACAACGTCATGCTTTGCGCCGTAGTTATCTACATAGGGAGTATGTTCCATAACCTCAATGTCAGGAGACATAACCAGTAAGTTAAATTCCTGCTCATCAAGACCATTATATTCTTCACGGTTCCAGTCTTCATACTCATCCCACCAGACTTTTACGATACCATTCTTTTGAAGGAGAGCATCAGTGAACCATGAATATAGGATTTCCCAACCGTTGTTATCTTTGGTAAAGATATGATTGACGTAATCAGTGGCCTGTTCTGCCGCTTCTACATCTTCTGGTCCATGAGGCTCAAACGAAACCATTTCCTCGCCACTAGCGAATACACGCATCAGTGACGGTTTAATCCATTCGATAGTATCCATAACAGAAGAGTCAACGTACTGGCTTCTGCCTTCTACCTCGTTACCAAATGGAAGAGCATAGTAATAATCCATAGCAGTTTCTCTCTGCTTGGATATAGTATCACTATAACCTAGAGCGTCAGAGATTTCTCCCTGAACTCTGGATAATAGTTCTTCGTCTGTTGTATTAGATGATGCCATATTGTTTATATTCTATCTCGTTTGTCCAAGTTGGATCACTGCTAGACACAGCGAATCTTCGTGATAATACTGCATACCGTGTCGCGCTCATAAGATCATCCTTGAATGGGACAACCTTACCGCCTTTTCTGTGATACATTCTAAATTCTTCAAACCAATCCACAAGAGTATTAAACACATGGAATCTACCCTGCTCCATGTACTGCAACATATCCATAAGACCTTCTTCTACTGAATTACCGCCTTTATTATGACCTAGTGCTGGAGGATTGGTAAAGTGTTCCAGCATCATATTGCACCCAAGGCTCCTGTATTGGTCTGCAAGACCCGGATTACCCATACTGTCTCTCCTATTGCCATCGTGAGGATACGCAATAGGGACGCTCTCAGAGCGTGTCCTGATGGATGCGGCGTGTACTGAGGGTGATGCTTTGGATTGTCTGTAACAATCGTAGATATACAGTTCATCCTCGTCTTTGTCCCATGCAACCCACACTACAGCCGTTGGATGGTCCCATCCGAAGTCTATTCCTGCTATTCTGGGCCAGTGATCCTCTAGTTGTACAGGATCGATCATCAATTTGTCTTCCTGTACCGGGAAAACAAGGCCAGAACCAATACTTGGACGGCCATATCGCCTCATTTCTCTCTCATGTGGGGAGTAACTGGAGAGAATCTGGGTCATAACGTCTTCATTTAGATGACCTTTACCGCCTTTTAGGGACGTAATCTTCTCACTAGCGTCATCCCATGTAGCATTTGTAAGGCTCTGACCATGCTGTAGGTTGTTCATGAAGGACGCAACAGTCTCTGTCATGCCTGATTCTGGTGTAAATGTCATGTATACCATGCCTTTACGGTCCAGAGTACGGGTCACAGCCTGTGAGTATAACTCTCTAGACGGCTCCTCGTCAAGCCATATACAGTCTACACTCCTTCCCTGCCACTTTTCTACACCCATTTCGTAGGCTTTAAAGTGTAAAGAAGAGTTCCCACCCGAAACGTGTTGTATAAGAGCAACACTTTTTGCGTTGGGTACACCCGGTTTACGTTCCGTTTTTATAATTTTACTTTTAGGTATCGCACCGGACCCAAACGCATCAGGATCATCTGGGGAACCCAATAGTTCAAATTGCACAATGTCTCTGGTTGTCTCGTTGGAGACACCACCAGCCCATGCTGTGATCGGTTGGTAGTAACGTCTGCCTTCCCACCAGTCAGGATATATGCCTGTAAGATGGTAACTCATCTCTGCCGCACCAGAGAAAGACTTGCCTATGCGGTTAGCCGCCATGAGAAGCCTCTGGTTGGCCTCTGAGCCTGTCTTATGGAATTTCTGCTGGTAAGGGTAGGGATCGTACTGATTGATCCTGTTGAAGCGCTCAATGCGTCTGAGAGCCTGTGCTAGTTCTAGTGCCCTAGTGCTTGTATCCAAGGGATGCTAACTCCTTTTTAATATCCTCTGCGCTCATCTGGTCAATGGTCGTGGTTTCTACCTTGTCTACTGGTTTAAGTCCAGCGCGGTCAAGTAGGTCTTTAATAGCCCCAAGCCTGACAGATTCAGACTCAGCCTTCTCTGCAAGTTCGGTCAGCCACATAAGGCTTGACGGTATCTTATCCGCTATAGCCTTCTGGACTTCTTTCTGTATTTCAGACTGTAGTTGGTTCTTTAACTGATAGCCTTTGCTTTTGGCTGTCTTTTCAGAGTAGCCAGCCGCAATAGCCGCCTTAGTAGCGTTACCAGTGAGAACGTATGTCTCAATGAACCTGTCTTGTTTCTCTGTCATCTGGTTGCACCCGGAGGTCTTTGTCCGCGAGGTGTGGCTGGTTCCGGTGTAGCAAGAAATGCCCTTACCATATCCTGTACGTTATCTGATCCAGAGGTAGGAACTTTACCTTGTCTGATTTCTTTCTGTGCAAACTTAGGGAGTTTCTTAAAGGCTTTTGGTTTGACAATAGATTTAGCCGCAATCTTTACCGGAGATGGTCTAGGAGCCGCTCTCCTCTGTGGAGCCACTCTTGCCTGTGGTGCGGGAGGTGTAACGTCAATAACGATATCAGGACCGCTGGACATAGGAATGGTTACATTGTTAGATGGCGCTCTTGCCGCCTGTTGTGCAATCATAGTCTCTGCTATTCTTTGGGCTAGTGGTTCACCACCGGCTCTTGATACTGCTCCCATATCAAAGTCAGGTCCAATTACTCCGCTACCACCACCCAAAAATCCTCCAGCCTCCATAAGTCCTTCTACACCGGAAAGGTTTGAATCCATAACTGGATTAACCTCGCTCATGTTGAAACTATCTTCTATCCTATCCCAATATTCTTGAGGATTACTTTCAAAGTTTCTTTTTAGATTTTTAGGATCAAATGTTGGGTTTGGAATTTCAATGTTGAATTGATTATAAAAATCTCTTTCATCTATAGTTTCTGGTCCAAATTGTTTTGGAAAACTATACAGATTTGTTGCCAAAGCATTATCAAGACCTAATGGATCAGACATTCCAAAGGCATTAGGACTCATTTGAGCCGCGTCTGGTCCACCACCCATTCCCATTCCACTTGGGGCGAACCCACCTCCACCACCTAAATTAGTTTCAAGTCCTGGGTCTTTAAAAACTCCCGCACCTTTCCCATAATTTCTGTCATTTATTTCAGGAGTAAATCCTCCTGCTTCAAGAAGTGATGTTGTAAGATTTCCAATAGTAGTTAATGGCGCACCAAGGGCTTGTCCAATAGTGCTATTTATAGCAGTATCAACAAGCGTTTCGGTGTCAAGATCAATAACATTTCCAAGATAATCAGTAGCAGGAGTAACTATATTTTTATCTACAAAATTATAAACTGGATCAACTATCTGACTAGGATCATTTATAAAATTAAAACCAGTATTAATTGCTTGAGTAATACCATATGCTGTATCAGCCCAAGAACCCGGCTCTATATTTTCTTTTGAGTTTATAGTTGGCGGCCCACCCTTTAACGTAATGTTAAAAGGTAAATCAACATTTTTATTAAGGAGTGGATCATTTACTAATCCCGGAGCAAGAAGATGAGAAACATATGCTGATAACGGAGTAACTTCTTCGTCATACTTAGCAAATGGATAGCCATAACCGGACATATTAGGTCCACCAAAGCCTATACCGTATCCTTCTTCATCTGCATCTATATCGCCAAATGCCATTAGTGTACTCCTAATATTAGTGTTTTCTTATAAATGGTTAAATGTCCCTTCGCTGTATGGGGAGAACATATATATATATTATATTTTGTAGTGGGGTGGGGTAGGGCATCAGTATCACTATACTTCTACAGCCAGAGGACAGCAAGATGCCTGGTAGACCGTGTGTGTGTGCAGGTAGGACATCATTCTCGTGCTGATGATATCATTCTCCTGTACAGCCTGTATACTTTCCTATATAGTAATCAAGAGATTGTGTAGTCATCCTCCTTACTGTGGATACCGCGAAGAGGTTATGCTACTAACATCCTGGCTCTGATCGTCATGGTTTGTGCGTACTCTGTCCGCTTTAACACCCGACGTTATACTCCAAAGATAAGTAGAAATAGTAAGTATAGTATATCTTCCATTGTGTATCTCTCTATGTGAATCATATGATTATATCATAGAAATACTTAAAGTAATAGGTCATCCGCGAATAGGACAAATGCCATGGACTTCGACTGATAATGTACTTCCTCGCAACAGCATGCTGTGGCTCTCTTAGTGTCTTAGGCGATCAAGGAGAAGAATCCGGTGTCGTTCTCAGATAAGTTGATGTCGGTTTGTCTCTTGATGTTTCCCGTGGAACATTGGATAATGCAGTCTGACTTAAACAACAGAGTAAATGGAATGAAATTGACCGAACAAACTCTGCACAAACTCTCAGTTTTGATTGATGTTGTTGTTTACTTGGAGAAACGAATGTACGTCCCCAACGTGAGCAATGAAGAATGGGACTCTTGTTTTGAGATCAAGCAGGATATCAAAAACACAATCTTCGCTGAGATGCGGGCCAGAATCAACGAAATTCCCAGCAGAGAGAAACTTCGTTAATCCACAGTCCCGGGCAAGACTTAAAACTGCCCATTCATTCATCTACAAAAGGACCTCAAAAATGACTGACTACAACATGACGCCGTTCAAGAATCTGATGGTCAACTGTTATATCTCCGCTCAAAGAGATTGCACCAGTAAGTTAAAGCACCATTTGAAAAGAGTAAACCGGATATCACGTGCGAATCGTGACTGTCCAGAAACAGCCCGCGTTTTAGGTGATATGGGCCTAACTGTTGACGATCTGCCATATGAGACTCAGCAGTTAAGCAGGTGGCTTTGGGTCTTTCAGGTGATGCTAGACGAGACTGGCGAGGTAATGAATTACAAAAAGGAAATGGTTCAGTTAGGTATTGAACGAGCCTTTAAATATTGCGCCGATCAAAATCTAATAGCACAATTAGACGGTTTAAAACAGCCGTGGCCTAGCCGGGTTGTAGCCTTTAACCGTCAAGCATACGCCGAGTTACAAGGCGTTGAGGCTGAAGAAGCAATCCCTAAAGGTTTTTATGATTGGATCGTGGACATGGCTTCTGACAGTAACAAAGTGCTGAAGAAGTTAGACCAGACTGATGACATCAAAGAGCAGATCGACATAAATGATGAGGCCATCGCCGCCTGTCTAGGCTAATCCTCCGGTCCTGAGCAAGACTAGAAACTGCTCATCATAATATGCTAATATACTGTAAAAAAATTTTTCAACAGCATGAAGGATGCGACAAGTCGCATCATCTTCTAACTGCAACAGAAAGAAACGGCATTGGGAAAATGACTGAAGTTATTGAGGCGCAATAAGTAAACTTTCCTTTGAATATAAGTAATTGTATTTAAAGGAAAAGTTACAGTTGTTAAGTAAACTATTTAACAAGGAGAAACGTGATGCTAAGAACAGAGATGGTTGATAACTTGCTTGACTCTTATACTAAGAGAGAGTTAGAATCTTTGGCTGTAAGATTAGGAATATCAATTAAAAGATTTAAAGGTATTAAGTACAACGATCCCGGCTTCTATATGGTATCTCTTAAAGATGATATTAATGATATACTGTTTGATCCTTGTGGTAGTTACCATGAGTTTAATAAGTTAGCAGAGATGGAGCAATAATATGTTTAAAGGACGTAATCAACCTAAGTCTTTCAAGTCTTTGGCTGCAAAACTAAACGAAGATAAGGTAGAAGAAATCTACATTGAGTTAAGAGAAGGCACAAGTTACAAGGCTATTGCCGAGATGTTTGATGTATCATTTGCTACAATACAGAATGTAAACAGTGGTAAATACTTTAGGATACCTGATATAATCTATCCTATTGTAGACAGGAGACATGAGTATGGTAAAGAACCGGGAGAAAGAGATGACTTCTGGAATTCATATATATCAGAACCTATGCTCACACGCAATGTTAAAAAGAGTATTCACAGACCAGATTACTAAGGAGTACAGATAATGAGCGTTAACCTTGATGCATATAACATAGCCAGGAGTTCAACCTTGAAATCTAAACTAGAGAAAAGGATTGAAGCATTGGAAGCAGAGACTGCTATGAAAAGAGATGTTAAAGATACAGTAGACTGGATACTATCTGAGTTTAGTTTGGCAGAAGCAGATCAGATTCAATGCTTAATACTTGAGCATCTTAACTGGTACATTGAGACAACTAACAATCAGTGGGAGCAATGATATGTATGATCCGTTATCGCCTGAGTCTTGGGAGATTGAAGGACATAAGACTGTTTATGTAGATGATATGTTCTTTGATGATTCCTATTTAATCCACATCACTCTTGATTCAATTACATTGGAACCTATATCTTCTGATGATATGGAGACTGAGTTAGAGCCTGTGTTCTGGCTGTCTAGCAAGGACATGGATGTAACGATGGAGTTAACCGAGAGTGAATTGATACCCTACTTAGGAGGTTGATATGCCTTGCAAATATTATTTCAGCGAGATACCTAACAATGAAGAAGGCCAGGAGTTTGTCCGACTTATGAAAAAGTATTTAAACAAAGATAGATACTTGATTAGAGTGAGAGGTCAGCACTTAAAACCTGGTTTAAATTGGAGGTATTACACTTACGGTCAAGGAATTAAAGACTCAACCCATTTGAGAGTTTATATCAATGAAAGTATTAATTGCCTGTGAAGAATCTCAAGCAGTAACCAAGGAGTTTAGAGCATTAGGTATTGATGCCTGGTCATGCGACACATTAGATTGTTCTGGTGGTAGACCTGAGTGGCATATCAAAGGCGATGTATCAAAGCATCTCGACGGATGGGATATGATAATAGCCTTTCCTCCTTGTACTCATCTGGCTTCTAGTGGTGCGCGATGGTTCCCAGAAAAGATAAAGGATGGAAGACAGCAACAAGGCATTGACTTCTTTATGATGATTATCAATGCCGATTGCAATAAGATTGCTGTTGAAAATCCTATTGGAATTATGAGTGCCAAGTATCGAAAGCCTGACCAAATCATTCAGCCTTATTGGTTCGGAGACCAGGCGAGGAAGGCTACTTGTTTATGGCTAAAAGGTTTGGATAAATTAAAGCCAACTAAAATAGTAGAGCCTGATATTTATACATGCAAAAACGGAAAGACATTCTCTAGAGATTACATGGTTGCTTTATCTGCCGGTAAAAATAGAGGACACTTAAGAAGTAAAACTTATCCAGGCATTGCATTTGCAATGGCAAACCAGTGGAGTTAATATGAAAGTACCTGACAAGATAGCGAATGAGGTAAGGGATTCTGTCGTTGCTAACCTTACCAAGTATAAAGAAACCATTGAGGCAGGGCTACCTGCACCGTGGAATCCTTGGTTCAGACCGTGGAAGGATGACGGTACAACCAATACTCTCCAGCCTGTGATGGCTATGAACGGAGTATCCAAGCGTCCTTACAATGGATGCAACTGGTTCCTACTTAACCTACTGGTTGACTTTGAATCGCCTGATTACTACACCTTGAATCAGATAAAGAAACTGACTGGTTCTGATATGCCTCTGTCTAAAGAGATGTTCCTTGCGGGCAGAAAGATTATATTCTGGAAGCCTATCAAGATGAATGATAAGAAAACAGGCAAGGAAAAGATGATGCCCATTGCTAAAACTTATTTAGTCTGGAACCGTGAGCAGATAGAAGAGTGTGGTCATGAACTACCTGCGGTGAAGGTTGAGTTCGGTGCTGACTTCGATCCCAAGACTGAGATAGATAAGTACCTTGCCAACTTGAATCTAAAGGGAGGCGTTCATCTTGGTGGTGACATGGCTTTCTACCGTCCGATGGATGACACGATAGGTCTACCTAATGACAGCGCATTTACCTGTGAGCATGAGCGTGAATCAACCAAGGCACATGAAGGTGTCCATGCTACTGGAGCCAAGCACAGGCTAGACAGGAAGCGTGGTAGCAGGTTTGGTGATGCGTCCTATGCGTATGAAGAACTGGTTGCTGAGTTAGGAGCGGCTATGACCTGCCAATATGTAGGCATACCGCTTGAGAAACTACAGCATACACAGTACCTACAGACATGGCTGAAGAACCTGAAGGATGATACGTCATTCCTGTTCAGTGCCGCCGCTGAAGCAAGCAAGGGATTTCAAATGTTAACTGGTTTAGATCAGTCATTCTCTAAGTGATGAGTAAACTTAGACCTTTTGTATGCTGTCTTAGGTTTATGGTAGTGAGCCTTGGGCTTGTGGTCTTTGGCAACAAGATTACGTTGCCTATTCCTCAGTCGTTTAGCCTTGGCATCTAACCTGTGATTGGTTTCCATCTAAATTTTCCTCTACTTAACTACCTTTAGAGGATAAGTCATTGATATATATACCTATTACTTTGCTATTTTGTGTGATATAATCAAGTATTACATCAACAACTTAGGAGTGAAAGGTAATATAGATGACGGCTAATTTCTTACTGGATCGTATAGTCAGGAAGGGATTGACACTGTTGAAGAAGGTTCAGTATGACAAGAACAAATCTGATAGCGTACCTATTGAGGTGTATAAGACTAGATGCCTTGGCTACATTGAAAGAGTTAATGAGTTAAAGTATTTAAAGCCTGATGATCTTGAGAATGCTAGAAAGAAACTGTTTAATGTATACTTCTACCTTCAGTCAGTGTCAGGACCAGAGAGGCAGACACCACATCAGACTGAAATCTCTATTGAGGTAGTAAGTAAGGCACTGGATCAAGCAGTTGCTGATGACTTCCACAAACGAACAGGAGGACTAGGGTATAGTGTTACTAGAGGACTCACCCTTACTGAGGAAAGAGGTGAACCTATTAACCACTACTTTCGTAAGGTTAAGAAGAGTCCTGTCTATTCCTTAGTGACGCCTATAGAGGAGAACAAGATCGTGATTAAGCAAACAATGCAGGAGTGGCGAGATGATATGGCTAAACAGAAGAAGGAAATACTAGATGAATTGTCAAGACTGCGGATCAAAACCAGCAACACACCTAAGACCTTATCAGATTTGTGATAGGTGTTGGGTATCTAGGTTTAGCACTCAAAGGATAGATGGTGAGGACATACCATTTAGAGATGTGCATAAGGCTAGACTACAAGGACTTGATCTTTGGAGGATTGAAGGTGAATCCGACAAGGATTGGGGTGCGAGATGTCAGAAGTATTCAACTTTACAAGAACGGAGATTGTTCAAATGATACATGGTCACACTAAGAACGGACGTACACCTACCTATAACTCATGGCGCAAGATGATGGAGCGGTGTTATAACCGTAACCAAGAAGGCTTCATGAACTTTGGTGGTAAAGGTATAGCAGTAGAGTCAGAGTGGCACGACTTCAACAACTTTCTAGAAGATATGGGAGAAAGGTTTGAAGATACTTTCCTTGATCGCATTGACGTTGATGATAATTATGGCCCGGATAACTGCCGATGGAGTACCCGAGCAGTACAGGCTCATAACCATGCACGCCGTCGGGCATTAGCCGCTTGACAACCTGGAAACACTGTGAGCGCACCATCGCTAGTATCTTGGGTGGTGTGCGAACAGGTTGCAACGGTGAGTCTCGTCGTGATGTAGAGCATGACAAGTGGAGCATCGAAGTAAAGCACAGGAAGAAGTTACCTGACTGGATACATGATGCTATGGGTCAGGCTGTGCTAGAGGCAGAGCATAGAGTACCGATAGTTGTACTGCATGAGAAGCAGATGAAGTACGAAGATAGTTATGTTATACTTAAGATCAAAGACTTTAAGGAGATCACAGATGAATCAGTACAAGAGAACTGACATGGTAAACTTTGCTAACAGTATCCTGTCTGGCTGGGGTGAGGCCATGGCTGAGGCACGAAGACCAGCAGAAGGAGAGACTAGACCTTCAGTAGAGACTAAGATTGTAACTCTTAAGTGTGAGTATCCTGACCCAGATGATGGCGCATCTTACTCTTGGGTTAAGGTTGATGATAAGAAGGTTACGGATAAGTTAAAAGAGTTTGAAGATTCTTATGGAGGCACAAAGTAATGGGCGCTCGACCACGCCGCGCAAACTCTATGATATCTGAATCAATGAAGTATACTAATACTCAAAATTATGAATATCCCGATCAGAATATTGTGAATGAAAATAAGAGAGGAAGACATAATATTTGGCTGGAAATGATAGAGAATAAAAGAAATCGTTCACTAAACCGTGCTTTAGGAGAAAGGTAATGACCACAAAGAATGAACTGTTAAAGGAGTTGTTCGTGGCTAACGGGCTAGTCAAGGGTGAGGATACCCATGAGTTGAAGTTCGGTAGCAAAGGTACAACTATCATAACTCGTACTGGTATTGAGAAGATTCAGTTCCATAATAACATTGATGTTAAGTATTATGTTGAGTCTATCGTACCGCCTGACTTCGTAGTGATGAAGGCTGTTGCTAAGAAAGGTGACGTTGTAATGGAATCCTTTGGTGAGGCATCGGCTAACAATACTAAGCAGTCCTATCCAGTAGCGATGGCAGAGAAACGTGCTTTGTCCAGGGTAGTGCTAAAGATAGCAGGGTTCTACAAGTACGGTGTGTTTGGTGAAGATGAATCAGATGACTTCAAGGAGAAAGCGGCATGAAAGTTAGAAACAAAAACATAAAGGAAAAGCAGTACGATCAGTTGCAGATAGACCAAGCAAGGCGTGACTTGGCAGAGCAGGCTGTTATGTTTATCCAAGAGTTTGGTGAGTGCGATGGAGATGTATTCTACTCATCGTATAAAGATTTCTCTAACAAGGCATGGCAGTATGAGAGAGAGAAAGAGAATGGTGCAATGAAGAAAGTTGGGGAAGTTTGGGATTGGGAAAACAAAGTATGTGGAGAGTATAGATACCGTGACATTTAAAACAGAATTGGGAGAGGCTATCTTCAAGCAGAAGTATGCCTCAAATCCCTACGAAACATGGGAGGATAAGGCTCACTCGGTGGTTAACTCTGTGTGTGGAGACTTGGATGGACTGAAGACTCCACTCATGGAAAAGCAGGAACGAGACAGGCTTATCAATTATATTAGCGAGTTCAAGTTCATGCCAGGAGGTAGGTACTTATGGTATGCGGGTAGAGAGGCGCGGTTCTATAACAACTGCTATCTATTGAGGCTTGAAGAAGATACCAGAGAGGAGTGGGCTG
>VTLG01005219.1_pt1 | contig 37421 bp, 42 predicted proteins | sample 4694571 | NCBI WGS metagenome assembly VTLG01 (sample SAMN12604809, study PRJNA352737) | marine metagenome | biome: ENVO:00000447; feature: ENVO:00000209|ENVO:00000569|ENVO:01000036; material: ENVO:00002151; isolation source: viral sequences binned using virsorter ...
TAATGAAGAAAGATGTAAAGATACTCAACCTACAATTACTAGGTCGTTGTAAACTTAGTGTTGCAACTGATGATACAGATGAAGTAGATATTAGTAGACATAAAGCTGCTACTGCACCCAATCTAATTCATAGTTTGGATGCTAGCCTACTCCACTTATCCATCATTAAATTCGATGCGCCTATCGCCCTTATTCATGATAGCGTGCTGTCTCGTGCTACAGACATGTCTATCCTATCCAAACTCATCCGAGAGACTTACATGTACCTTTTTGCTGAGCACGATTATCTTACCGATTTTGCCAAACAAATCGGTGCTGAAACAAACCCCCCAATTATTGGAGACTTAAACCCGTCTTCCGTAATTGATTCAACTTATTTTTTCTGTTAATGAACCGTACTATCCACAAGACTGATGAGCCTGTCGCGCTAGAAGGCTTCCAATGTATTATGAAACCCTCTGAGAAGTTTCACAACTACTCTCTATCTGCTGTTGTAGATAGTGATATGCGTGATGCACTTGAAGAGGACCGTGTAGAAGCTCTTAAGTGGGCTGAAGGTAAACTCAAGAACCCTAAGCGTTCAGTGCTAAAGCCTGAGCCTTGGGAAGAAGTAGCTGAAGGCAAGTATAAGGTTAAGTTCTCCTGGAAAGCAGAAGCTAAACCTCCTATTGTCGATACAGAAGGCACACCTATTACTGATCTAGATATCCCTCTTTATTCAGGTAGTCAGGTTAAGCTAGCCTTCTACCAAAAACCCTACATTCTCAAGGATGCTACTACCTATGGTACATCACTGAAATTAGTAGGAGTACAGGTTGTCTCCACAGCTAGCGCTGCTGGTGTTAGTGGAGCTGACCTAAATGAAACTGAAGTAGCTGACCTATTCGGTACTACTCAAGGTTATAAAGCAGGTGATCCTGTTGACACTAATGATGACGGAGATGATTTCTAATGGTTGAAGTTACATGCTCTAGAAACAAGGAGTTAGGTTTGTGGGAAGCTACAGCTACTATCCAACTACCTCCTATTACTGTTACTCGAATGAAAGCAGATAAGTCAGATCTCAAGTATGAGTTCAGACGTGCCTTCAGTGAAATAGTGGAGGAAGTTGTTGAGAAAGCCTGCGACGAAGACTTCTAAGTTCAGATCAGGCTTGGAGAAACAAGTAGCTGATCTACTATCTAGTTTAGGTATTGATTATGAATACGAAACTACTAAGATTGCTTACCAGATCCAACACCATTACACCCCAGACTTTATACTACCTAATAAGCACGTCTTATTAGAATGTAAGGGGTACTGGGATGCTAAAGACAGACGTAAGATCAAGACAATCAAGAAACAGAATCCTGATCTTGACTTACGTATGGTCTTCCAAGCACCATATAACAGGATAAGTAAGAAATCTAAAACTACATATGCACAATGGTGCGATAAACACAAGATTCCATGGACACATTTCCATGACATTCCACTCGAATGGCTCATCTGAATTCATAAGACATGAGCCATGTCCAGAATGTGGGTCATCTGATGCTAATTCAGTATATACAGATGGCCATACATACTGCTTTGCATGTCACCATTATGTCGGAGGTGATAAAGAAAACCACACTCATCAAATGAAAACTGATGTCTACCTACAAGGATATGCAACCCCTCTTAAGCGACGGGGTATTTCCGAAAAAACCTGTGAGTTCTACAAAATCTACAAAGACGGAGAACTCCTACGCTTCCATTATTTCACAGATGATGGAGTACTTCAGGGAGCGAAAGTAAAATCAAAAAAGAAAGTATTCACCTATGAAGGAATTTCCACTAAAACTCTATTTGGCCAGCATCTTTTCCCTAATAGTGGCCGTCGGATTGTTGTTACTGAAGGCGAGCTAGATGCAGCATCATGTTATGAGGCGATGCCTAACTGGCCCATGGTCTCTTTACCGCACGGTGCTGCAGGGGCAAAAAAGGATATTCAGCACCAGATCCCCTTATTACAAGGCTACGAGGAGATTGTCCTCTTCTTCGACGGCGATGAGGCAGGCCGTGAAGCTGCGAAGGCAGCGGCAAGCGTCCTTCCACCTGGCAAGGTCTCGATCGCTCATCTGGACAACTTCAAGGACCCTTCAGATGCGTTACAGGCTGGCAAACCTGAACTCATTCGGGAAGCCATATGGAACGCTAAACCCTTTCGTCCAGATGGTATTGTCGATGCGAAGACCCTGCTGGATGCAATAACAACACCAAATAAACCATGCGATTATGAGTACCCTTACACAGGATTACAGTTACGTCTGCACGGGATCAGACTTGGCGAGCTTATTTCGATTACTGCAGGTACTGGAACGGGAAAATCAAGCTTCTGTAGAGAACTTTGTACTCACCTTCTCCAGGCCGGGGAACGGGTCGGTTACGTGGCGCTTGAGGAAAGTAATAGACGTACAGCCCTCGGATTAATGTCATCCGCCCTTGGTAAATCATTACACTTAGGAGAACATGACCGAACAGAACTCGAATCTGCCTACAAAGAAACAATTGATAGATGGAATTTATACCTATTTGATGGTTTCGGCAGCTTTGATCCTGATATTATCTATAATCGAATTGAGTACCTTGCTACTGGCCTAGAAACTAAGATCATATTCCTTGATCACCTCTCCATACTTATGTCTGGATTAGATGGTGATGAGCGAAGGATGATAGATACAACTATGACTAAGTTACGCTCTCTTGTAGAACGTACTGGTATAGCTATGTTTCTGGTCTCACACTTACGAAGAACACAGAATGACAGAAATCATGAGGAAGGTGCCCGCGTCACTCTTGGGCAACTACGGGGAAGCGCAGCAATTGCACAACTCTCTGACTCAGTTATTGCACTCGAACGTGACCAACAGCGCACAGCTAAGGACAATACAACTACAGTGCGAATCCTTAAGAATCGCTATAGCGGCGAAACTGGTAGAGCATGCGAACTGACTTACGACTTAAACACTTGCAGATTCACTGAACATGAAGTTGAGGAAGAATTCAACCCCGCTACAGACTTCTAATTATGTACACCCTTGGTATGCATACTTAGATAAATTAAACAAACCAAACCCACCAACAAAGGAGATGATTGAGAAAGCACAATTCGTAGACAAGACGTATGTTTGGAAAGGAAATTGACACTCGTATTTGACTTAGAAACGGACGGACTATTAGATGATGTTACCAAGATCCACTGCATTGCAATCTATGATACTGAGACTGACCAGACGACCAGTTATAACGATGAATGTCCTGGTAAAGGTATGTCGGAGCCTGTGGTACGGGCTGTCCAGTACCTCGAACAAGCTGAAAGTATCGTGGGGCATAATATCATTGGTTTTGATATCCCAGTTATTCGGAAGCTTTATCCCTTCTTCAATTACACTGGGACTGTTATTGATACTCTTATTCTTTCTCGCCTCTATCATAACAGAATTATAGATATAGACAAAGCAAAGTTTAAGGACATGCCTAGTCGTTTGAAAGGACGACACTCCCTCGAAGCCTACGGATACAGGCTTGGCGAGTATAAAGGAGAATTCTCTAAGACTACTGACTGGAAAGAATGGAGTCAAGAGATGGAAGACTATTGTATCCAAGACGTAAAAGTTACAACTAAACTATGCGACCACTTCCACCCATACCTGACTGGGTCACGTTAGAACATCAGGTTGCACAAATATTACAAACACAGGAGGAAAATGGATGGACATTTGATGAAAGAGCTGCATGGGAGCTTACACAGACTCTCCAAAAAGAGTATGAAGAAACTGTTAAAATACTACGAGAAAGGCACCCTCAAATCCAAGGCACGGAATTCACTCCTAAAAGAGATAACCGAACACAAGGCTACATACGAGGGGCTACCTTTACGAGACTCAAAGAATTAAACCCTACATCAAGAGATCACATCGCATGGATTCTGACAACACACTATGGCTGGAAACCGTCATTAATGACCTCCACCGGAAAACCCGTGATAGACGAAGTGATTTTAAAGGAGATTGGGACGGAGATATCGATGATGTTCTTCAAATGCTTGGACTTGACCAAGAAGCTAGGGATGCTTTCCGAAGGGAACAACGCATGGCTCAAGCTTGTTACGAAGTCTAAGATACATCATCACTGCTCCGTTGCAACAAATACGCACAGATGTGCACACAGAAACCCAAACTTATCCCAGGTTCCATCAGATGAACGCTTCAGGAAACTCTTTACTGCATCGCCTGACAAAGTCATGGTGGGTGCAGACCTTAGTGGTATCGAGCTTCGTATGCTCGCCCATTATATACATCCTTACGATGGAGGCCGCTACAGTAATATTCTACTCACCGGAGACATCCATCAAGTCAACGCCGACAAGATAGGAATATCTAGAAGGCTTGTAAAAACTGTAACATACGCGTTCCTATATGGAGCAGGAGACATCAAAATTGGGCTATCATATGAACAATGCCTTTCCGAGGACCAGGCGAGAGCAAAAGGTAAAGAGATTCGTCGAGCTTTTATCGACGCCATTCCAGGCCTTGCAAAACTACTTAAAGCTATCAAAGATGCGTCAAAACGGGGTTTCATCCGGGCTATCGATGGAAGAAAAATTGAAGTTGATTCATCACACAAAGCGTTGAATTACTGCCTTCAATCATCAGCCGGAGTTATCGCTAAGAGATGGATGGTCATCGCTAATGATTATATCCACACTCATCCTTATTTTGAGGCGACTCAACTAGCGTTCATCCATGATGAACTCCAATATCAAACAACAACAAAGTATGTAAATGACATTAAATTCACCCTCGAATTCTCAGCCGCCAGAGCAGGAGAATTCTACAACACCAGAATCCCCATTGCAGCAGAGTCCAAAGCTGGACGAACATGGGCGGAAGTACACTGATAAATATACACCAACACATAAGTGGTGCCCAGATTGCCAAGCAATGCTACCTCATGATCACTTCAGCCCCGGAGGAAGTTCAGGTGGAGGCATGCAAGTCTACTGTAAAAAACATATGGCTGAGAGGCAGTGCAGACATTTTAATGAGAACCCTGGTCTCAGTCAGTTGAGAGATGCTGCGACACGGGCTGCGGAAAAGGGTTTAGAGTTCACTATAACCTATGAAGATGTATTAGCGAAAGATGTAGATATATGTCCATATATGGGTATACCTATCCGATGGACGCATATTGAATCAGGTAAACATGGAAGGAAAGGCAGACAAGGAGCTCCAGATGCTAAATCATTAGATAGAATAGACTCTAGCAAAGGTTATACACTAGATAATCTATTGGTTTGTTCTTGGAAAGCTAATAATATAAAAGGATCTGCTACATGGGAAGAGTTACTACAAATTAGTAATGCACTGAAAGCTATTATGACAAAAAATGAAACTACTAATTGACGCAGACTTCATCGTCTACAAATGCTGTGCAGCAGCAGAAGATGAGATAGACTGGGCTGAAGATGTAGTCCTTGTTACCAGTAGATTCAGTGAAGCCTATAAGGCAGTACTACATGAAATAATGAAGATTAGAGATGAATTCAGTGAAGCTACTGATGCCATACTATTCTTCTCCCATTTTGATAATTTTAGGAAGAAAATTTTCCCCGAATATAAAGGGCATCGAAATAGAAAGAAGCCATGTGGCTACAAAAGAGTCATATCAGCATTACACGATGACTACCAAGTAATTATTATGCCTCAACTAGAAGCTGATGATTCAATGGGCATCTACGCTACTAAATATCCTGGCAATGTAATTGTAAGTCCAGATAAAGATATGAGACAGATACCAGGACCACTTTATGACTTCAAAGAATACACACTCATCAACGAAACTGATGGTAGAAATTGGCATTACATTCAGACTCTTGCCGGTGACGCAACCGACGGTTATAGCGGCGTTCCTGGCATTGGTATTAAACGTGCTGTAGCGTTGTTTGAGAAGACAGGTTATAATTGGCAAACAATTAAAGATGCGTTCGCTGCTAAAGATCTTGATGAAGATATGGCATTGATGAATGCACGCCTTGCAAAGATCCTTACTAAAGATTATTATGATGACAAGCGACGAGTACCTATCCTCTGGACTCCCAAAACCGATAACAGAGATGACTCTGGAACAAGATCTGGAACTAAGGAAGTTTTATGATTCTGTTTCACAAGATGAAGTAGAGAGAAATGATCTATTGACAGTCATAATGGCACTTAAACATCAGAATTTTATTCTGTCCAACTCAATGATGAATCTAGTAAAGAAATGGCCAACTATTTCCACCTCAGCAACACCACAGGATCAACAAACGAAAAAGGACCAGCCTACTACAAAAGAGGTAAAGCCCAGGTTTGGGACTTTATTCGGGATAACGATCTAAACTTTCACCTTGGTAATGCAGTTAAATACATTGCCAGGGCAGGATATAAAGACAGTAAGAAAGAAGACTTAATTAAAGCAATCCACTACCTAGAGAATGAACTCGAACACACCATCAACACTACAGCAACAAGCACGGGAGTTTCGGAAGGCCTATCGTGTACCCAACTCGAAGACAGTCTGCCAGAGATCAACACAGAAAAATCTAATAGTGGAAGAGTTCAAAGAGTTCTTGGAGGCGGAAGGTCTACTTTTTCGACATGATCCTGCCTTCACAACAGATACATTGAAAGAATTAGCAGATCTGGTCTACGTATGTTACCAGTATGCAGAGAATATGGGATGGGATCTAGACACAGCTATGGATAGGGTCCATCAATCGAACATGTCAAAGCTCGGAGAGGATGGCAAACCCATCTACCGAGACGATGGCAAAGTCCTTAAGGGACCAAACTACAAACCACCAACATTAACAGACTTGATATGACACATGAACTAATCTCCCGTACAGGTCGGGTACAAAATTGGATGGACAATCCTGAGGGACGATTACCAGTATCGTGCACGGTCTATGTCGTAGAGGATTCTATGGACGAAGGACGTGACTCAATCGAAAACAGCTGGAGATTCGTCTCTCATGCTCTCCGATATGGAGCAGGAGTTGCAGTTCATCTATCAAACCTCAGACCCAAAGGAAGTGAAAACGGAAAAGGTCTTACGGCTTCTGGCCCTGTATCATTCGGCAAAATCTACTCAACATTAAATGAAACTCTTCGGCGTGGTGGTGTCTACAAAAATGGCGCTTGCGTCTTGCATTTGGATATCAACCATCCTGATATACTTGAGTTTATTACTACCGACAGGAGAGAACTCCCATGGGTCAAGCGATGTGTCAATCTCACTACCGAAATGTGGGACGACACAAGCGACGCACTACGGGAATCTCTGCTATACGGAATTAAGAGTGGAGACATCTGGCTCAACAAAATAAAGTATGATAAAAATGGAAAAAGAATCTACGGGAATGTGTGCCTTGAGGTTTACCTGCCCTCACGAGGTACCTGTTTGCTCCAACATGTCAATCTCAGTGCCTGTGACATCAGAGAAATCCCAACGGCTTTCTATAGCGGTATGTCCGAACTGTGCGATCTCCATGGCAGAACAGGTGTTGGAGAATCTGGAGAGTATCTTCCCCCGGATACAGACAGACAGGTTGGATTGGGAATGCTTGGACTCGCCAACCTCTTACGAAGGTACTCAGTAACTTATAAGGAGTTCGGCTATGCCCTTGAAAAACTCAACATGGACGCCATCGACACCTCACTTGGAGAAGCAAAGAACATCGCACTTCAGTTTAAAATGGGTGTTGACGCGGCTGCTAACGTTGCCCGCAGTCATAACATGGATAGGGCTTTTGCTATCGCTCCAACTGCTAGTTGTAGCTATCGAAGCACTGACGTGGACGGCTACACAGCAACACCAGAAATCGCCCCACCAATCGGACGAAAAGTAGACAGAGATAGTGGTACATTTGGTGTCGAACCTTATGACTACGGTGATGTTGAAATAGCGTCTGAAGTAGGCTGGGATGCCTACAAAAAAGTAGCAGATCAGATCATGATCATGCTGGATAACACGGGACTTCTTCATGGATACAGCTTCAACTCTTGGAGTGATGTTGTAGCCTACGACAATGCGTTCGTTGAGGAGTGGCTGGCATCGCCCCAGACCTCCCTTTACTATAGTCTACAGGTAATGGGAGACACGCAGAACAAGACCAATGTCTACGCGGCACTGGATGAGTCCTCAGTTGAAGATTACTTGGCAGACATTTTGAACACACAACCGGACTGCAACTGTCAAGAATAATGAGAAAGAATCCTTATCAACAACTAATGGACCGAAAGCGGAAGTGGTCCCCCGTACAAACCACCGCAGGGAAACTAAGAGAAGGAAGTGAAGAGACGATATATAGGGCACTCGCAATACGTCATATGGAGTTACCGGTTGGTGACTTCATTGGAGAAGCTCTTAACCGTGAGGTTCCATCGTACTCGCGGGAACTTCTTGAGTCGAATGTTACGGACGAGGAGAACCACGACCTCGCTCTCGGTTACATCGCCAATGCTATCGGTACTGATCCTAAGTCTGAAGCAGAAGCCATTAAGCTCAGAGAAGCTTGGACTTCTCATCCTGATCACACGATCCTCAAAGCACTTGTTGCCGAGCGTGCAGTTTTCTTTGTACTACTCCCTTTTTTTAGGTTTAACGGTGACGCTGGATTGAGGACCGTATCCGCAGATATTTCAAGAGATGAACAGATACACGTTGCTGCTAACAGTCTTGTATGTAGAGAGTTGGGTTTATCTCCTAGTCCAAGTTTGGATAAGCTTAGGAAGGCCACCATTAACTGGGTTATGGAACCTCTAGGTGTTAATACCTATGATAGATATTTAGACAAAAAATTCTGGTTGGATTCCAGTGATCGCTTAATGTATGAAGGCAAGGCTCCAGAGCTAGCTGAAACACAGCGTGCTAGAATGCCATCCTTCTTTGAACATAGTAATGTCAACCTCCCGCAATATGCTTGAGGCCATCTACGGTCCTCAATTTAATACGTACCTCCTGGATGAACTTCAGGAGGTCTTCCCACCCAGTGACCCTATCCCGACGGATACGGTATCACAAATAATGTATAACGCTGGTCAACAGTCAGTAATTCAATGGTTAATTAAACGAATGGAGGACGAGAAGTAATGGGTAGAGCTTATGCTGCACACGTAAGACGGAGAGAGGAAGAGGCGAGGCAAAGAGAACTTGAAGAATACGCTGAAGCAAATAAAGTCTACTATAACCCAGTATTTAATTCCGGTTATGACCCTGATGGATTGCAAGAACTGTTTGGTGAAGATGAAATTGACTGGGATGGATTCGATTGGGACACTTGGAACTGGGTAGTCATTGGCCCCGACTCAGAAGTAGAAGAAGGTGAAACGGACGATGGTGAAGTTCATCAAGGTTCTGTTGCTGATGGTGCGAATATAGACTTCGAGTACTACAAAAACGATCCTTTATATCAGATGGCTTTTGCTGGTTTATCTATAGATATAGATGATGTAGATTATGGAAGTTTAAAAGAAGCTACTCGGTATATAGTTGAGACGTATAAAATGGCTGCTAATAATAAAGGCTGGCGAGAGCCTTGGGAAGATCCACTGCCAGAAATGAAGCCAATCCAAAGACTTAAGACTGATTACAAGACACCGTTCGATATACCAGGTGTAGCTGCGCCGCTGCCTGGTGCTCAGATGACAAGCAGATTGAAAGCTTTGAAAGCTAGAACTGGAAGCGATATGGAAGGCCAGGCATTCCATTATCAATATCATGCAGGCACACAACCAGGATTTAAACAAGAAGTAGATCCTAACTGGCCTACACATCCAACCAATGAAGATGGTGACCGTACAGGTATTGGTGCTAAATATGTAGTCGCTGAGTGGGAGAAAGGTAAATCCCTCAAGCGTATTCAGCGAGAAGCTAAGAAGAAAGGTTGGACAATTGGTCCGAAAGCTCAAGAGATATTTGACGGTAAGGTACCGTTAAAATAACAAAACACTAAACTAAAAGGAGAGATTCATGCCAAGTTTTTTAAATAGATTCGCAGGTGCTGGTGGTACGTTTGGTCAGGGTGCAGCTGAAAGAGCCCAAGCAGCCGGCTATTCACCAAAACAGATTGCAGTAGCACTTAACCAGAACCAACATGGTTTAACAGTTGGTGATAAATGGAGGCCAGGAGCCTTACCTCCATCACAGAGTGCCCATTATGCAGCAGCAGTATCAACTAAAGGTCAACCAAGTAACTGGCTTCATAATTACCAAAACCCTAGTGGTGCTATTGGTATGGAAGGTTTAATGAGAGCAATTGGAGATGGACGTACACCGCAGGAGCTGATAGCTGCTGGTGCTAGCGGACTCACTGCAGGTGCTGGACATACTTCATCCTACTTCCCTCTAGGTATAATGGGATACGGAGAGGAAGCTTCAGCGTACCTAGCTAAGTTCCTGAAGCCAAAAGAAAGACCAGATCATAGCTACTCACCTCCAGCACCGATGGATGCACCGCCGCCACCAGGATCTAGATATGGTGGGGCAGATATCACCGCGGGTTATACAGCAAAAGGTTTAGCTTCACCTCAACCTGAAAACTATGATAATACTAGAGGTGGTACTCGGCAAGCTTTTGGTAGAGATAAGAAGGGGAGAGATAGAAGGCACCGTGTAAACCCTGCAATGCAGATTAATCCAATTTCAACATAATGACTGCTAAAACAAGATACGATGTACTTTCAAGTGATCGATCTCAATACTTACGTATTGCAGAGGATGCTGCTAAACTAACTATCCCCTATCTAATACATGAAGATGAAAATGCCACAGGTGCTAGGAAATTAGTAACACCTTGGCAAGGAGTAGGTGCAAAAGGAGTAGTGACATTAGCTAGTAAGTTAATGCTTGCACTCCTACCACCACAGACTAGCTTCTTTAAGCTACAAGTTGACGATACAATGCTAGGTGAATTAGGTCCAGAACTTAAATCTGAATTAGACCTATCTTTTGCTAAAATTGAACGTACAATACTAGAAGCTATCGCTGCTTCTGATGATCGTGTTGTCGTACATCAAGCATTAAAGCATCTAGTTGTAGCTGGGAATGCACTAATCTACATGGGCAGTGAAGGTTTAAAATTATACCCATTAAACCGTTACGTTGTCGATAGAGATGGTAATGGTAATGTTATAGAAATAGTTACTAAGGAAAGTATTAGTAAAAAAATTATCGAGGAATTAGTTCCCGATCTAAACAAAGGTGAACTTAACCAATATAGTGATGATGATACTACTGACTGTGATGTTTACACCCATGTAAAAGTTTATGGAAAGAAAGTCTCTTGGCACCAAGAAGTTTATGACAAGATCATCCCTAAGTCACAAGGTAAGGCACCTATTAGCGCTACTCCTTGGCTTCCCCTGAGATTTAATACAGTCGACGGAGAGGGCTATGGAAGGGGCCGTGTCGAAGAGTTTATCGGAGACCTTAAATCCCTAGAGGCACTCAGTCAAGCCCTAGTAGAAGGCTCTGCAGCAGCCGCTAAGGTGGTGTTTACTGTAAGCCCGTCATCGTCAACCAAACCTGCTACATTAGCTAAGGCTGGTAACGGTGCAATCGTACAGGGAAGACCCGATGATATCGGTGTAGTCCAAGTTGGTAAGACCGCTGACTTCTCTACTGCTTATAGTATGGTCCAACAACTAGAAAGGCGGTTAGCTGATGCTTTCCTTATCCTTACTGTTAGACAATCTGAACGAACTACAGCTGAAGAGGTACGTCTCACACAGATGGAGTTAGAGAAATCACTAGGTGGACTATTCTCACTACTTACTGTTGAATTCTTAGTACCTTACCTTGACCGTAAGCTTAGTGTATTTCAGAAGACAGGTAAGATTCCCCGCCTACCTTCAGGTATGGTACATCCAACAATTGTAGCTGGTATTAATTCACTTGGTCGCGGCCAAGATAGAGAAAGCTTAGGTATGTTCCTTACCACCATTGCTCAAACAATGGGACCAGAAGCTATTGGACAGTTTATCAATCCAGATGAAGTAATCAAACGTCTAGCAGCAGCTTCAGGTATTGATGTACTTAATCTTGTAAGAAGTATGCAAGAAATTAAGGAAGAAGCTATGCAGCAACAACAGATGCAGCAAGAACAAGCACTTCAAATGGAAGGACAGAAGCAGCAAAGCAAGATGGCAGCAATAGGTCAGAAGCAGATGCAGGCTGAGATGGAGATAGCTGCACAACAACAACAACCACCACAATAATTATGGCAGAAACAATTACAACAGTAGACGCTACTCCAGATGCTGAAGTACTGACAGCAGAAGAACAGGACTCCCTGGCGGTAGGTGAACAGATGGCAGCTGAGCAGGAAGGACTGCTAGCTGGTAAATATAAAGATGCAGAAGCATTAGAGAAAGCTTACATCGAATTACAAGGTAAGTTAGGTGAATCTAAATCAGAAGATACAGAATCTACTACTGATGAGGTAGCAGAGATACCTGAACCAAAGGCAGAGAAAGAAGAAACTACTGATGTTGAATTCCTTGACCGTCTTTGGGAAGAAGCTTCAACTAATTCATACAAAGAGGAGACTCTACAAGAACTTAGTAATATGACTACTAGGGATCTCGCTCAAATGCATCTCCAATATCGTGCAGAAGTTCAAGAAAACCTACCAGCACAACTCAGTAAAGATCAAGCAGATGGTTTGAAAGGTATTGCTGGAGGTGAGGAAGGTTACGGATCTATGATTGGTTGGGCTAAGGAAGCTTTACAAGATCAAGAGATACAAATGTATGATACAGTTATGGAGAGGGGTGAACCTCTCGCCTGTTTCTTTGCAGTAAAAGCTCTTAAGGCTCGTTATGATGAAGCTGCTGGTGTCGACGGTCAGATGCTTACAGGTAAAGCCCCATCTAATAGAGGTGATCAGTTTAAAAGTAATGCTCAACTTGTTGAAGCTATGAATGATCCTAAGTATGACAAAGACCCTGCTTATCGTAGAGAAGTAATGGATAAACTTGAACGTTCTAACATTGAATTCTAATCATGATTGGAAGATTACTACACCTGGTTATGTTCACATGTATGGGTATACATATTTCTTTATTAGCTTACTAACATGGATAACCTCAGAGCATTAGGTATAGGTCTGATGTTAGCTGGATTCCTATCAGTTTTAATAGGCATCATGCAGACATTGCTTATGGTATCTATGACTGATGGATTTGCTTACGATATTTTATGGTAAAAATTTATGCCCAAAGGAAAGGGAACTTACGGAACTAAAAAGGGGAGACCCCCTAAGAAGTGAAACGATTCACAGAGCCTTGGATAATTACAATTATGTTGCTACTCGTAGCTGTATTTATCCAAGGCCTACATGTCAACAAACATGACTACTACGATAGCGTCCGTTCATCGGAGCTATGCTCTGACGCATGACTTGTGAGCAGGGAACGGGGCTCACATCATAGGAGAACCTTATGACTGTCACTTATTGCTATCGTGGCATCAAGTACACGAAGACAAAGTAGCGTACAACAATACAAACAAACTAAAATGAAATCATTTATTGCACTTGCCACACTGTCCGCTCTCTCTGCGACACCTGCAATGGCTGGCCCATATGTTAACACGGAAATCAACAGCGGCTGGGTAGGCTCAGACTACGGTGGATCCGTCACAGACCTTCATATTGGTTATGAAGGCAATGTAGACCGTCTCGGCTACTATCTTCAAGCAGGCCCAGCCATCGTCTCACCCGATGGAGGGGATGCCGATACCGAGTTTTCTGGTAAGGCCGGAGGTTCCTTTCAGGCCACTGAAGCTGTGTCCGTTTATGGAGAAATCAGTTTTCTTACAACTGACGCTGATGAGAACAACTACGGAACCAAAGCTGGTCTTAAGTGGGCCTTCTAGATGGACCTTCTGTACATGATATGCTTAGCCCTACTGTTAGGGTTTGGTATGGAAATGACTTGGTCCACTAAACGAAAGTAATTATGTCACATCAAAGTACTAAAGCAAAAGCCAGTATCACCTGGTTCACTCCTTCAACTGAAGAAAAGAAGGAAGATAAAGAAGAGCAATCTTCTAGTGATAAAACTCCTGACGAAGTAGAAGTACTATCATGAGTAGGAGGAGAGGCACCTCAGAGTCGGACCTCTCCTTCATTGGCTTTGGCCCTTACGAGGATACCCTTAGCCGTCTAGACGGTGGGAAAGACCACAAACAAATTGATCAAAACATTACGCGTAAGAAAGTAACTAATACATTTATTCAATTAAAATGGCACATCAAAATAATGACATGCCCGCCGACCTAACCAGGCCGGGTCAACTAAACTCTGCTAATGATTCTAGGGCTCTATATCTCAAGCTGTTTTCAGGCGAGATGTTCAAAGGCTTCCAGCGGAATGCCATCGCTCGTGATCTAGTCACGAAGCGTACACTTAAGAACGGCAAGTCTTTGCAGTTCATCTACACTGGCCGCACCACGGCTGAGTACCATGTACCAGGACAATCCATTCTTGGTAACGATGACGGTGCTCCTCCGGTAGCTGAGAAGACGATCACAATTGATGATCTCTTAATTTCCAGCGCGTTCGTATACGATCTCGATGAGACACTAGCGCACTATGATCTTCGTGGGGAAATCTCCCGCAAGATCGGGTATGCACTAGCTCAGAAGTATGACCGCTTAATCTTCCGTGCTATCGCTAAAGGCGCACGAGTACCTAGCGCTGTCGGTAAAGCTGGTACACCTAAAACATTTGAAGAGCCAGGTGGAACACAGATCCAAGTTGGTACTGCAGGTAATGATGCTGATGATGCTCTCGTTCCTGGCAACCTAGTAACTGCATTCTATGATGCAGCTGCTGCACTTGACGAGAAGGGAGTATCAGAAGAAGGACGTGTTGCCGTACTTAACCCACGTCAATATTATGCACTAATCCAAGATGTAGGTCAGAACGGTCTAATTAACCGTGACGTACAAGGAACCGCACTGCAAGGTGGAAACGGTATCATTGAAATTGCAGGCATTAAGATCTACAAGTCAATGAATGTACCATTCTTCAGTAAGTATGGTACTAAGTATGCACCTGCCTCTAACCCAACAGCTGCTACAGATCCTGCCACTGCAAACCCAGGTAACACTGGCTCTTTCGTAGATGAAGATATCGAAGATGCTCGTAACTCAGTTGACGGTATCAATGGTAACTATGGACAAGCTTCTGACTTCGCTAACTCCTGCGGCTTGATCTTCCAGAAAGAAGCTGCTGGTTGTGTTGAAGCAATTGGACCACAGGTTCAAGTAACTAGTGGAGATATCTCAGTAGTTTATCAGGGTGATGTAATCCTTGGCCGTTTGGCTATGGGTGCAGACTTCCTGAATCCTGCTGCTTGTGTTGAATTGTTTGCCGGTACTGGTACAGCACCCTCTGCATTCGGTTCTACATATCCTGCTAACATTTCTTAATTAGCAATTACATTATACACGGGGAACCTTCGGGTTCCCTTTTTTTTTATTTATGCATTATGCCTTTTCCTACCACTAACGCTACAGAAGAACTACCTGCTATCAATGAGATCCTGGCGTCAGTTGGTCAGGCTCCTGTCACCACTCTCGATCAGACCAACCCGGACGTTGCGATCGTATATAACACACTACTTACAGTGTCGAGAGAAGTACAGGCAGAAGGCTGGACTTTTAACACAGAGTCTGGTGTAACAAAACAAACAGATGCAAACAAAGAATTTACAATACCAAATAATTATCTACAAGTTGACTTAACTCATAATAGTAGTAATTCTACTAGAAATGTAGTTAGAAGGAAGAAACCAGGAGAGTCACAATCTAAATTATATGATAAATATAATCATACATTTGAGCTAACTGCCACAGCAGAGCAGGAGATTTTATTAGACATTGTATACTACTTTGACTGGGTTGATTTACCTATCCCAATTCAAGATTATATAGTCGCTAAAGCTGCTGCAGTCGTATCTAGCAGGATTGTGGGAGATACAAATATATACCAAATATTACAGCAGAAGGAGATGATGTCAAGAGCCAACGCTCTTGAATATGAAACCAATCAGGGCGATTATACATTCTTCGGACATCCTAAAGGACAGAATTATTATAACAGCTATCAACCTTATCACGCACTTTATAGATAATGGCAGCAGTAACACAAACAATACCTACTTACTTAGGTGGCGTTTCAAAACAGATAGACAGTAAAAAGAAACCAGGTCAAGTAAGAGAATGTTTAAATGCTTACCCTGATCCTACATTAGGATTGATTAAGAGGCCTGGTAGTAAGTTTATTCAAACATTAGCCACTACATCCTTAGAAAATGCTAAGTGGTTCTACATTCACAGGGATGGCGACGAGCAGTATATTGGTCGTATTAGTAAAGGCTCTCCAGGTAATATAAAAATATGGAATGCTACTTCAGGTGTTGAATGTACAATACATGACCACAGTTTCAGTTTTACAGTAAATGTAGATGGTGGTAGTGGAGCTACTACAATGAGAAATGTAGCTACAACTGCTGGCACAGGTCAAGTAGGTAGTGGCACTGGAATGAAGGTAAACCTTATCGCTCAAGGTGGTGTAGTAACTGAGATATATACAAGCGAACCTGGTACAAGTTATGCTGTTAATGATACCTTAAAAGTTACAGCAGCAGACGCTGGTACTGCAGTAGATGTAGAGTTTACTTTATCAAACTTAGCTACTCATTACTTACAGCCATCAGGTGGTGCAGCAGATAATCCTCAGCACAACTACGACGTACTGACTGTACAGGACACTACACTTATTACTAATAAGACGACACCTATCACTGTTGAAACAGCACCCACATATGTTGGTAATAAGAAAGGTACAGTACGGTTAAAACATGTTAGATATGGTTCTAAGTATAATGTAACCATAAATGGTAATACAACGTCAGACCTTATCACCTTAATGGAAGATCCACATACTGCCACTGAGGTTCTGAATGCGGATGATATTATGGCTCAGCTAGTAACTAATATCAATGCTCTTAATATCAGCGGTTTAACTGTAACAGCTCTACCATCTTCCATTGAATTAGAATGTACTTCCCCATTCACTCTCGATACAGTTGATGATGCTGGTGGTCAGAACATGGGATCATTCCAAGAGCAAGTTAATGTAATCACTGATCTACCTAACCAATGTGCTCATGATAGATTAATTAAAGTCATTAATACAGCAGAATCAGGCACTGCTTATTGGGCTAAATTTATAGCAGAAGCAGGTAGTGGACATGGCCCAGGTCACTGGGAGGAGACAGTTGATCCTAACGTATCTACTGGACTTCTAAATGTTACTATGCCTCACGAGCTTTACAACCCAGAACCAGATGTATTTGATTACCAAGGTATTGATTGGAAAGATAGATTAGTAGGAGATGATACAACAAACTCACATCCTTCATTTGTTGATGTCAATAACCCTACAACTATTCAGCAATGTTTCCTATATAATACAAGGTTAGGTTTTCTAACTAAAGATAATGTATCCCTTAGTCAAGCACAGGATTGGTATAACTTTTACTATACTTCAGCTTTAACTAGCCTATCTGCAGATCCTATTGATCTCAGTTGTTCAAGTATTAGACCAGCTGTATTGCATGGAGTAGTACCTACTGCTCAGGGTTTAATCCTCTTTAGTAAGAATCAACAGTTCATGATGTTTGCTGGATCTGATGGACCTTTAACACCTGGCACTGCAATCATTCGTTCTATCTCTAACTATGAGATGGATACAAATATAGACCCTGTAGATGTTGGAACTAATATCAACTTTGTCAGTAAGACTCCTAGTTACTCACGTGTATTCGGTATGCAGACACGAGGGTATGAAGAGAGTCCAATTATTCAAGATATCAGTAGAGCAGTATCTCAGTGGATACCAGAAACAATAGACAGTCTATTCTCTAGTCCACAAAACTCACTTACTGGTCTTTTTAGTAGAGATTCAGATAGGCTTTATCTATATAGAGTTTATAATGTAGGTGAAGAGCAGCTGATGCAGTCTTGGTTTGAGTGGAAACTACCAGGAAAAATACAATACTGCACAGTTGATAACGATACTATGTGGGTAGTTGTACTAAGTGGTAGTAATACACTGCTACTGAAAGCTAGTATTAGTAAGTCTACAGCAGAAGATATTGTAGTTACCAATGATGGCTTACAAGTTAATCCACATATGGATATGTTTAACCCTGCTAGTTCAGTTAAATGTAGAGAAGTAAAGTCTATTACGATAGACAATAACAATAATAGTGGTTATACAGTACCTCCTACAGTAACAATTGAAGCACCGAGTGATCTCGATGGAGTAACAGCTACAGCTACGGCTGTCTGGAACGGTACAAGCGTAACAGGAGTAACCTTTACAAATATAGGTAATGGTTATAGAACAGTCCCTGCAGTAACTATTGGTGAACAGTGGTTAACTGCAACTCCATATGAAGTACAAGCTCAGGTATTTAATGGTGACCATGTTTATCAATCTCAAACAGGTACAGCAGGTACTCCTGTAACATCTGGTGCAACACCTCCAACACATGTAACAGTCGGTACTGTTGTCTCAGACGGTGCTATAGATTGGGAATGTATGGGTGAACGAGCTAAAGCTACAGCAACCATTGAAACTAAAGATGAATCTAGATGCTATTTACCTTACCCTGATCTAACAGAACTCAACCCTGTTATTCTTATCAAAGGTTCTGGTGTCACTGAATCAGGTTTTACAGTTAATCCTGAAAGACTACAAGATGATGCTAATGAAACATATTTTTCAATACCTAAGTTAAACTTTGCTAACTCAGCTTCAGATGTTTACGTAGGTTATCAGTATAATTTTGATGTAGAGTTACCTAAAACCTATTACATCAAGAAGAATGAAGCAGTTGATTACTCAGCTAACTTAACTATCGCACGGATGAAGTTTGCAGTAGGATCATCTAGTGGCATAGCTTTCAAATTAAAGAGTAAAGGGTATCGAGGACCGTTAGCTGAGTTTACAGGAGACGGTACTACAACATCCTTCAAGGTGCCATTCCTACTTAAAGAAGAGAATGGTATTAGAGTTACTTTAGATGGTGCTCTACAGCCTTCTACAGCTTACTCAATAGCAAGAACTGTAGAGAATGGTATTACTATTGATAACTCAGATACAGTTACATTCAATACTGCTCCAACAGCAGCTTCTTCAGTAGCTAATGTTACGACACCTGCTCAGAAGATTGAAATAACTACAGACACTTGGTACGATGTACAACCAGTACAAGATGCCAACCAATACTTAGCGGATGATGTACCACTAGTAGAGGAAAGTATGTTTACTATACCGATACATCAACGTACTGATAATTTCAACTTAAGAGTTTTCAGCAACTCACCATTCCCTGCTTCACTTAACTCAATGATGTGGGAAGGGCAATATTCACCACGTTATTACCAGAGGACTTAATATATGTATGATGAAACGAATCAAATAGGACTACCTGGATCAGATCAGCTCTGGAAACAACAGTTAAATGAATCTGGTTTACAGATGAATCTCGCTGGATGGATAACTGCTGGAACAGCTGTACTAGGTGGTATCAGTAGCTGGATTGGTGGTAATAAAAAAGCCGATGCCGAACAAGACGCTGCAGATGCAAGAGCTAAAGCAGCTAAAGAGATATGGGAATGGCAGTGGGATGAGCAGCAGAGGAGAGAAGCTTATCAGCAATATGAACTAGATATTGCTAGGATGAATGAGAAGCAGCTAAGGGATCTCACCGATGCAATAGCTCTAGATAAATATAATCGAGCGTTATATATCAGGGATTATGATTATAAGAGTAAGGTAGAAGAATATAATGCCTCTGAAGCGCAGTATGGTAAGCAGTTAGACTATAATGCAATGTCTGCTGAGCTTGCCAGGATGGAACAGCATAACTGGATGCTAGACACAAGGCAAGAGCTGCAATTCCAGTATGAAGATATCGCGATGGACTTTGGTGAAGCCAGAGATCGTTTTGATATTACCAGAGAAGATATAACACATAAGCATATAGATGCGCGTGGTGAGTTTGCACTTAAAGGTTTAGAAGGCTGGCTAAAAGGTTTAGATGCTGAGGCTAAGGTCAGAGTATTAGGCCAAGCTGGTAGAACAAGTGCAAAGAACTTACAAGCTGTAGCCGCTGCTACAGGACAGAACCAAGCAATTCTAAATGATTTAGCTACTAAGTCTGATCATGCATTTAATATCAAACAACGAGAGAACTTCAATACTTATACATATGCACGTAGAGAAGCGGAATTAGGAGAAAGGAAGACAGCAGCTGCATGGGATAGTGCACTTAGAGCTAATGAGCTTGCACTTCTTAAGATTGACCATGAACGGTATGGAGCAGATATGGCAGCAGATAACAGACGTATGGCACCACCACCGAAGTATAATGAGCTACCACCGATACCAGCACCATATGCTACACCTGAAACAATATTCCCAGAGATCTTCCATCAAACTAAATCACCAGCACCTGGTGGAGCACCTAATGTATCAGCAGGAGCAGGCTGGATAGGCTTTGGTAACTTCATGAGTTCTGTAGCTAACGCAGTATCAAACATTGACTTTGGTACACCTGATCCACAAAAGCCGACAACCACTACTTCATAAATAAATTCAATCCACCCACCCACAAACAATACCATTACTAAATAGATGGCAGCACAATACCGCTCGTACGCGAGCAAAGGAAGTTTCCGAGGAATAACAGTCGCTGATAAAGCTACGGCTAAGAGAAGCAGGGATAAAGAGATGGTTCGGGAACTAGAGAAGCAAGATGCCAGAGCATCTGAAATCGATCAAACTCTTTTAAACGCACTTAGGAGGAAGTACGATAAAGAGGCGACAGCTAGAGGAAAAGTAGAGCAAGCTACACGTGAAGGTAAACAGCTAGAAATGGAGCAGCGTAAGAAGAACGCTGAATTGAAGGCTGAATTTGCTGAAATGGAAGCGAGAGCTGCAGGCGAAAGGTTGGAAGCATTAGGTGAATTACTTCCAAGTCTCGGTCAAAGCTTTGTTCAGATTAAAGAGAAGAAAGATGCGTATGATGCAGAACAAGCTCAATTAGCAGTAGATAAAGCTGGTCTGACATCTTCTGATGTCATTGAAATGAAGAAGAAGTTGGTGACCTCGGAGGAATATCTTTATGGTCAGCAACCTTACCTGATCAAATTGAGAAACGCTAATATATCTCATGAGCAGTATAACCAGATAATGAGTGGCAAAGGCCTCTATGGTAATGCCGGTTCTAGTAAGATTATTGAAGCAAGTTCTACATTAGGTTGGCAAGCATTTATAAATTCTAAGGCCGGGGAGGCGACAACTGCAGAGGGCACTGTCTACACATACCATGAACTTGTAACTGGTAATGTGGATAGGGCTCATCTTAGTATGGTAGCCCCACTCATGATAGGTATACAGGAAAAGTTTCTTTACATGCGTGGTGAAAGAAATCTAGGTGATTACAACGAAGCCTTTAAAAGAGAAAACGATGCATATAATGAGTTAATATCTTCACATAAGACTGATATTGCTAGAGCACTGAGGAAAGTTGAAGCTGAACACGTAGATATTGCCAACGAGAATGATTTCGTTGCCTTTAAGTCAGATGTTTTGGGCAGGAAACGATGGCAGGATGCGTATAACGGTCACTACGATGCAGGTATAGCCGATCGAAATGATGGAGGTGAGTCAGGTGACATATACCTACGTCATTCGATTGAAATGATGAAGATGGGTATCGGTACTGGAAGGATATCTATAGATGAAGCTGAGGAGTGGCTAGCTAATATTAGAGTATACAAAAGGGGTAGTGAGAAACCCGGTACACTTAGGGAATACTTTCCTGGCAGAGCAATGGAGATTGAAAATGCAATATCTGACTTCTACTCCGCTAGAAATAAAAATATGAATGCCAGAAATAACAACAACAGGCTTGAGGTTGATAGCGACGTAAACAAAATATACGCTGCTTTCGCGGAAAATCAAGATATAAATATGTTGAAGGAAGGCATGAATCGACTACCTAATACTATACACGGTAGGAAGCGTAAGGCCGAAATGCAGAAGATTATAGATGCTCAGATAAAGGAAGTAAGTGAAGTAACAATCTTAAGATTACAACAGCTCAAGAACAGTGGGAATCTAACACCTGATTTAGTGGATGAATCATTACCAATGCATCACCCACAGCATGGTGAATTTATGACTGCAGCGAAAACTCAGGTGAAGGCTGGTTTAACTACAAGGAAGCAGAACGATACTTATAATCGTATGAAGAAGGGCATCAAGAAAATACTTGCAGGTCATGGTGAACAAGGTATCATGCCTGACACTGGTGAAAGTGTAAACCCAACCTTCGACTTTGCTGTACAAAGAGCAGAAGATGATTTTGATGCACGTGTTATAAACTACCAGTTGAACGGGGACACACTTGAAGATGCGTCCTATAAGGCTCGTAAAGATCTTGAAGAGGATCTGAAAGATCCAAACGGTATTTATAAATTAGGTGATGAAGTACAAGGTGCAGAATATGGATATCAAAGATTTGATAATCTTGACTCTCTAGCACCAGTTCAAGAAGAGCAGTTAAACATCGATCGAGTAAAGAAGCTTGGACCTTCAGCTGTTGATTCTGTACCACTTATGACTAAAGAAATGGCTGCAAAATTAGCTCATAAGCTTAAGAATGGTCAGACGATTTCTTATGGGGAACGTCATTACATTGATAAGTTAGCTGACGCATTACCTGGTGTTGACTATATGGACATAGTACACAAGCAGGATATTCTATTAAATGGAGGAGAAGGTTTGGGAGATTTAGCAGCGGAGATACAACAAGTAAAAGCAGCAAATGTAACAGAAAACGCATATTCCCAATGGATCAATGCTGGTAAACTTGGCGAGCGTCGTATCAATAGTGGTTCTACTAACGGCACAGGTACATCAACATTAAGCCCATATTACGAGTATCGTAATCCAGTTAATATTCGTCCAGAAGTATTTCAACATGTACCAAGTGGTCCTGGAGAAGCGGGACGAATAGGTACTACAGGGTGGGCTACTGGACATTATGATTACAAAGGTCATGATATTGTGATGCAAACTAAAGAATTAGCCTCTCTTGCAAGAGGATTATTTGATGCGTACCCAGGACTGTCAGGTGAAGTTACACGTTCACAGCAAACTGCAGCATATAATGCAGGTGTTCCAGGAGCATCTCCAACTTCTAACCATAGAGCAGATATAGGATCAGGTGCAATTGATCTTGCCGGACCTAAAGCTGATGCTATAGGAGCCAATCCAACAGGTGAAGCTGCGAATTGGATCTGGGAATGGCATGATCATCACTGGCATATTGAACCTAAGAAGGTAAGAGGTAACTAATAATGACACAATCATATCATCCAGATTACATACCTACTGAAGACGATATACGTAGAGATGAAGAGGCAGCAGTTGAAGAGGCTTTAAGGCTTGAAGAGCAGAAAGCAGCTCAAGAAAGGGAGATGCTGCAGAAAGAAGAAGGGTTAGCTAATAACGTTGCTGAGATGGAAGCACAGCAGTCGGAAGCTCTAACCCAACCAGAAGAAGGTGAACCATGGATTGGTAATACAGGCATAGGAGGATATGAGAATCCTGGTGCCTCAATGGAAGCTATTACTAACGTCACACGTGAAGCAGCTGAAGGTCTCATTGACACTGCTCTAGGTTTAGGTAGCTTAATGGATAAAGCTAATCCTTTCGGTGATCCATTCTCCTGGGTAAAGGATAAATGGGATAAAGCTAACCCTATATCCCAAGAAGAACCAATGCACAAAATGGTTCGTAAGATATCAGGAGTAGCTATACCTTCATTATATGGAGGAGGTCTACTTTCAGGAGCAGCTAGATCCACAGCTATGTGGGGTCAATTAGGTGGTAAAGGTAAACTACTAACTGATATCGCTGCTCACTTAAGTGCAGACCTAGTCATTACTACAGCTAGTACATCTGCTACAGATGAAAACTTAGCTGCAATGTTAAATGAAAACTTTGGTACACAAATAGATTGGGCTACTAAATCTACTGATAGTACTGAAGTGAAGTACTGGAAGCAAATGTTTGATACAGCAGGTCTATCGGTAGGAGCTGATTTAGTCAGTGTACTATTTGGATTTGCTAAACATTCAGGTAAAGGTACTAAGTATACAGCTAACACTCCAGAAGGGGCAGAATTACTAGCTAAACGTGATATTAGAACAGCTGAATTAGTTCAGGAAGCTTCCATGAGTCCTGAAATGAAAGCACTTCAAGATCAAGTTGAAGCCTTAGGATCCTTGGGAGATGACTTAACATCTGCAGGAGAAGAAGAGTTAGCTGGCCTACTTGCACGGATGAAGCAGTTAGAAGTAGATGAGTTACCGTTTAAAGAAATAGATGAGCTAACAGATCCTAAGGTTGATAAGTATCTAACTAAACAACTACAAACAGAAGAAGGTATACGACGTTTAGAAGCTGATCCACTTGGTGTAAAGGGGTATGATCCGTTTATTAATACACCATCTAATCCTGTCAGTACAGCCGTACGTCATGCTAATGCAGATCCTGTTACAGCTGTAACTGATCTAGCAGAGATTAAGAAATACCCAACACTTAACCAAAGACCAGCTCCAATTGTCACTGAACACTTTCAGAAAGACTTTATGAAAGCTGCTGATGGTACAGAAAGGGCAGCAAAACTGCATGATCTATACTCTACCATGCCTAAACAGATAGATGCTATTAGGGACGGTAAGGTGTTGTCTGCAGATGACATGAAGAAAGCAGTTGATAACTTAACTTCTAGTATCTTAGGTACAGATATAAAGAAATTTGCTAAAGATCTTAACTCACTAAAGACAAACATCCAGAATGGTCAGAAGTTCTTAGATGACGAAACTTTCATAGCACTATCACAGGCATTCAGACAAGCCTTTGATGATATCTATGACCCAAACAATATAAGAGCAGCTTCAGTGATGGTTAATCAGGCAGCTAACACTGTCTCAGACGCATCTAGAGTTGCTAATAGTATGGGCGACTTCTTCGATGTAACACGTCAAACAGAAATTGCTTTTGATAACTTAGAACTAGTTGCTACTGAACTTAGAGCTAATCAGTACATCGCTGGTTACTCTCTAGAAGCTAAGAAATTAGTTAAGAGTACAAAGGATAATCCACGTGTTGCAATCAAGCTAGCAGAGCATAGAGCAGCTTTTGAGGAAGGATTACGTCTTCATAAAGAGCAGGCTAGACAAACAATTGCATCTTTAAAGGATATCACTAGTAAGAATCCTGAATTACGTAAAGCCTTTACTATGGCATTTGATGCTAGTAACGGTGATGTTAATACGTTAGAGAAGCTGTACGCTTTTGCCAATGAAAACATTGGTTTGATGCGGACTGCTGGTAAGATGTTCTATGATACTAATCCGAAGATCCCAAGCCTTATTTTAAAGGGGTTGAATGGTGTAAGGTATAACTCAGTTCTAAGTGGCAAAGCGTTCATGAGAGCAGCTTTTGGTAACGCTACAGTAATGACAGCTAAGCCTATATCAGCCTTAGTAGGTTCAGCACCTAAAGCTATTGCTGGTGACGCTTATCAATTTAAACGTGCTTTAGCTAGTTACGGTGGCTTTATGGAAGCTATAACTAGAGCTAGGAAAGTACTAGCTAATGATTGGCAACTAGCTGTTAGTAATCCTCAAGAAGCTATGAGAAGAGGACGAGCAGACTTAAACTTTGAATCTGATACTAATCTAGAAATCCTGAATGAAATGAAGGAAGGACTTAGATCTCAAGGTAAAACAGGTAAGGTAGCTTTAATTAACATTGCACAACAGCTATCTAACTTTAATAATAACCCTATCCCTAGGTTTGGTATTAATGCGATGTTTGCTATTGATGGATTTACGAATTCGATGATGGCAAGTGTTAGTGCTAGAGCTAGAGCTTATGATGAGTTATTTGAAGCTACTAATGGTGCATTCAAGCGATCTGATTTCGATAAACTTCAAAACAAACTATATGATGAGGCATTCGATGTAAATGGTGTTTTAACTGATAAAGCAGCTAAACACGCTTCTAGTGAGATTGCTTTAAACCTTGATAATGATCTTGTTAATAGTTTACAAGTAGTAATGGATAGAGTTCCAGCAACTAAAGCTTTATTCATGTTCATGAGGACAGGTCTCAATGCACTTGAATTAATGTTCTCTTATACACCAGTAAGTAATCTACCACTTGGAATATCAAAAGCACAACGTCTATTCAAAGCTAGTACAGATAATGAAATATTAGAATCATTAGCTGAGCATGGCATAGATAAAATGGATCCAATAGCGTTCCAAGCTCTTAAATCAGAGCATGTTGGACGTCAGATAATGGGTGCAGGATTAATTACAGGTGCAGGTTTATGGGCAGTTAATGGTAATTTAACTGGTAATGGTCCACAAGATGCTGCTGAAAGACGTAGAATGATGGAAATGGGTTGGAAAGAACTATCCATTAGGAATCCTTTCACAGGACAATGGCATAGTTATAAGGGCTTTGAACCATTTCAAGGAATCTTAGGTACAGTTGCTGATGTCGTTTACCACGCAAAACGTGTTGACCAATCAGTTCAAGAAGATATCTTACAAAAACTACTACAAGCAATCCAACTTAATGTAACAAACTCCACGTTCATGAGTGGATTTGAGCCTTTAGTTGCTATGCAAGCAGGTGATGAATCAGCTTGGGCACGATTCACAGCTAATAATGTGAATTCACTAATTCCTTTCTCAGGAGCTAGAGGGCTTCTATCTCAGATTATAACACCACAGATTAAAGATGTAGAGAACGAGTGGCAGTATCACCTAGCGAATAGGAATAAGTTTCTATTTAATGATGATGTAGTACTTCCAGACGCTATAGACATCTACACCGGAGAACCTATCAAGTATTATGAACCTCTAACTGCTGCAGTTAACGCATTACTACCAGCATTTAAGAGTAATGGAGGTATGGAACCTTGGAGACAGTGGTTACTAGATACAGGTTGGGATAACTTACAGATCCTACAAATTAATCCACTTTCAAAAGAACCCATTGATCCAAAAACACAGCAATGGATTAATAACTGGATTGGTACAAAATACCCTCTTGTCAAACGCATTGAAGAAATGATGAATCATCCCAAAGAGTATTGGGATAAGCAGATTACAGCTTACACAAAGGGTAGAGGTGAATTAAACCAAAGAGATTTTCCAATTAAACAATTCGTTGTCCACAGACACTTAGATGAGTTACATAGGAAAGCACGTAAGGCAGCTTGGCAGGCCTATAAGAAGACAGAAGAAGGTAAAGCAGCTGTAATGGAAGGTGCTTATAGAGAAGATATTAAACAGAGACTAAGGAGAGGAGACGTTAAAGGAGCTAAAGAAAGACAAAAACAACTAGTAAATATCATTAACATAGCTAAATAAGCATTATGGCAGTCACTTCCAATACAATGACTGGGATAGATGGGAGCAAAGTAGTGTTCCCATTTACTTTCCCATACCAAAATATAACAGATATAAAAGTTGAGCTTACCAGATCTCCACATGCAGATAACTTAACTGGAGCTACAACATCTACAATTCTAAATAGTACAGAATTCAAACTTGCCCCTGATGCTGTAAATGTCACCCTATCAGCACTAGATACAGTCACAGATTTCCAAGAAACTAGTGGCGCTCCGAAAGCTGAAACCACTGGAGTCAATGGCTTCACAGTAACTGGTAGAGTATATAGAAATACAGATTCATCTCAGCTGACTGCAACCTTCTACCCAGGTTCAGCTATCAGATCATCTGACTTGAATAATAACTTCACCCAAAACTTATATGTAACACAAGAATCAGAAATAGAAGTTGAAGATGCAACTAAAGCTGTTGAACGTCTTGTTGGATTTACAACTGATGATGGCGCTACTTGGGTCACAACAGGTGGTGGTACAAATGCTAGTACAGATCCTAAGGGTCTAAGATACGGTATCATTACAGCAGATGCAGCTTCAGATACTGCAACTGACGCTAAAGATACTTATGCTATCCCAGCTAAACAAGCTACTGACGCGCTGGTAGGTTCAACGTCAGATGGAGGTACAACTTGGACCCTAGCGGGAGATGGTGTTAGCCCTAACCCTAAAGGTGTAAAGTATGCAGTTGATCAGGTTGAGAAATATGTTGCTGATGACAATGGACTAAAGGGTGATGGACAAGGAGGAAATCCTCAAGGTGTTGCATATGCAGTTGACCAGATCAACACTTATGTACATGATGGCACTAACCCTGTTGGTGATGGACAAGGCGGAAATCCTCAAGGTCTGAAGTATGCTATTGATACTGCAGATGATTCTAAAGATAACTTTGCAGTTCCTGCTAAGAATGCTACTGACGCACTAGTAGGTGTATATAATAATTCAACAAACGCTTGGGAGACTAAGGGACACGCTGTAAGTGGTGACCCAGAGTCTGGTGTTGGTAAAGCACTAGATGACGCAGATGGAGCTAAAAACGCTACAGATGCATTGGTCGCGACTAATACTGGTACTACAGCTAATCCAGTTTGGGTGCTTCAAGGTGACGGTAGTAATAACACTCAAAACAACAAAGGTGTTAAATATGCTGTAGAAACTGCAGAAACGGCTAGGGATACCTACGCTATTCCTGCTAAAAGTGCAACAGATACTTACGTACATGATGGGACTTCACTGCAAGGTGGTGGTCCTGCTGACAGTCAACCAAAAGGTGTTAAGTACGCTATTGATCAGGTTGAGAAATACGTACATGATGGTACTGCATTGGCAGGTGATGGTGTCTCACCAAATCCTAAAGGTGTGGCATATGCTGTAGACCTAGCAGAATCAGCTAGGGATTCAGTGCAAGCATCAGCTATTTATAAATTAACTGATGATCTAAGCGATCTTACCACTACCTGGCCAATTAATGCAAATAATCATGAAGTATTTGTACAGGTAAACGATACCACTGGTATTTCAAGAAATAACGGTACTTGGAGTGGTGATTTCAATACCCCTTCTGGTACTACCTTCCCCTCTACTTTTAGCGGTAACGCTCAATTAACTCTAAAAATAAGGGTTAACAACACCACAGGTAAGTATGATGTAGTTGAATATTATGCTAACGATCCTGAAGCTAGATATGGTGAAGACCGTAAGCTTATTGTGGAGACTAGGCATACCTTAGATGAAAATATAGTTATACAAGGAACTATGAATGCCTATTCTGTAGGCCCAGCTTATGCTCCTGTAACTATATCTAATAACGGTACAGCTCTAACATATAACCCTGAGAATCACGCACAACCTTTTGTTGCTACAAACCTTGCAACAGCAGGTTATACTGTAACAATCCCTTCAACATCAACTTGGTTTATTAACTAAAATGGCATACGGCAATCTTAAATGCGACAACTTAATATATGACGATAACGGGACTGATACTGTAGTATCTCTCGCACATGTAGGTGGTAAAGCACCTCTAGCTAGCCCTACATTCACAGGCGATGTAACTATTAATGCTCAAGGTGATCTACGTCTAGCAGATAGTGACTCCTCTAATTATGTAGGATTCCAATCACCTGCAACTGTAGCAAGTAATGTTGTTTGGACACTACCTGATTCAGATGGATCTAGTGGTCAACTACTGCAAACAGATGGCAGTGGAACACTAAGCTGGAGTACAACAGACTTATCAGCTTATGCAACTTTAGCTGATCCTAACTTCACAGGTACAGTAACTGTAGGTAATAACTTCACCTTCACTGATCCCTCTGATGGTGGTAGTGGTTATAATGCAATCCTTACACAATCTGGTGATGGCACCTTAACTTTAAGGGGGAAAGTATTTTACCTGCAAGACTCATCAAATAGCAACGCAAAATGGCTTAAATGTAATACAGCTGCTGGAACTGAACTTTACCATGCTGATTCTAAGAAGTTAGAAACCACAACTGATGGTATTCACGTTATTAATGAACTATCTGCAGGTGGTACGGTAAACGCTCCAGGAATACGCGAACACGCAGTAGGTATTGACCATACTAATTCTGATTCTTGGATTGTTAATAGGCACTGGTTAACTGATACTTCTACTCAGGCTTTCACTATGACATTACCAGCAAGTCCAGCTGTAGGTGACTATTTCAAGGTTAGTGATGAAACTAGTTCTTGGGCTACCAATAACCTTACACTAGCAAGAAACGGTAATAACATACAAAGTGCAGCAGCAGACTTAGTATGTAATGTTAATATGGCTACTGTAAAATTACTATGGACTGGTAATGCTACAGCCGGCTGGATTGTAAGCTAAAACCTAAATTAAATCTACATAAACAAATTTATTAATCATGACAAATTTATCTTCAATAGCAGGTTTTAGCGCTGGCGGTGGCGGTGGCGGTAGTGCTGCGGATGGCGGTGCGTTGCACTCTGGCATACCTGTAGCGACAGCGACGATAGATAGAACTGGTAGCACTGATAGAATATCGATGAATTACACATCTGGCTTGATACCAGCGGCATCCCCTAATGGAGTTATAAAATCTAGAAATGTATTTGCAACTTGGGCTCAATGGTATGATACACCTAATACTAACTCTGGGTTTAGTATTTCTTCTTTCTCGGTAGATAGATCTACGGGCGCAATTACTATCCTACAGTCTGGAGCTCAAGATGTGTGGACTAACGGCGGCGCCGGAGCTGCAATTAGCACAACTTATTGCGCCTTTGATCCTGTACACGGCTGTTTCTTCTCGTCTGGTAATAATGGCTATACCAGTGGTTCTCACACATTTGGATATACAGCTGGGCAAGTCGCGACCGACGGTTCATTAAATGGCGGCCAAATGGCCCAATCAAATGCCGACCACTGCAGGAATGGTACGTTCTGTGGTGGTCTACATCAAGGGACTGGCACTAATTATTTTATGACTTCTGGGTACGACTCAGGCAACTCAAACTATTGGTCCTATAGATTGCATGAGGCTGCATCGACTGGAATTACGATTGGTAGTTTAGTTGCCCCTGGAACCTGGACATCTTCTGGAGGTCCTTGGAATCACATTTATCAACCTGATCAAACACCTGCTGCAGGCGAAGTGGTGTGTGGCAACGGTGGCTCATTCAATCATCCTGATTATGGATGGTCCTTGGCGAGAGGCTCATCAGTTACAAACATAAACAGGGATAATGGATATAGTGAAGGAGACATATATCAAGGCGCTAACGGCGTTCCATTCGTTGTGCAGAATGATTATTGGTATGGAACCGTGGGTAATGGTAGTAATAGCTTTACTTCTCTAAAAGATGGCGATAGGGATTTCGGCCAGCATGCAATGTCTATGCAGAATTATGGTATTCGCCATGTTGGAATAGGGGAGAATAAATACCTATGCTGGAGGCCGCATGATGATGCATTTGACGGTAACAAAGACAGGTGTGAACTGATAGGGATTGAGGCCAACCAAAACCCTAAGAGGTTGGCACACTTAAGTATTGGAGTCGCAGGCGATAAAAGCATTTTAGACACTTCTTTTAACCCCCAGAGCTACTTTGTTGTGTTTGAAAATGACAACGATGTTTATCCAAAATGGTTGATTGAGCAATACCCCTCTGACCTGGATACTTGCGAGATTAAAGTATATGAGATTACAGCAGATTTCTCTACATTCACTATCTAGATAATTATGAATTTTGATAACATCGCTGCATTACGTACACACCGTGATGCTTTACTTGAAGAATCAGATAAATGGTTCCTTACAGACTTTCCTGTTACGGTGCCGAGAGCATCTGAGGTTGAAACAGCTTGGAAAATTTACCGTACTCAATTACGTAATTGGCCTGCAACTGAAACAGATCTATCAAATGCAACAGTACCAACAAAACCTCCTGTTTGATGAATAGTGGAACCACCTATCTTCCCTTCATTAACACTACCAACTCAGGTTGTACCTGAACCACCCATACTTCCTGAGCCTATCCTAGTTGTCCCTACAGCAGACGTTCCGAGCTATCAACCTATGGTAGCTCCTCCAGAGCTTTTAAGCCCCCCTGTAGGCGTTCCTAGAGAGGGTGAAAAGGAAGTAAAGGAAGAGCCAGAGGGGCAGAAGGAAAACCCAATACCAGAAGTACGGAAAATAAATATCCCTTGGACGGAGGTAGAGATACCAGTTCCAAGGGAAGAAATTGTAGCGACTGCGGCAACTACTGCTGCAGTCTCTGTGGTTGCCACCCTAACCGCTACTTCGATGTTTAACTATCTAGTTAAGATATTAAAACCTGTATTTATGCAGGCAGTAAAACGTATACAAAAGAAACTTGGAAAAGACGGAGACACCAAAACCGAAGAACGTCATAGCGAAACTTAAAGAAGGACTAGACGACAAGGAAGAGCAGCTGGAGATCCTATCTACATTTGTTAGGTTAGGTGTAGTTGTTTGGGCAGGCTTTATTATCAGTCTTAACTATGTTGAAATACCTGGATTAGGAGAACAAACACCCAAAGATATCACGTTCATTGCCAGTATATTCACTGGCACACTGGCTACTTTTGGCATTCAACCTTCTAACAGAAATGGCAAAAAAGATGAATAAACTATGGCTAATTCCACTTCTTCTACTCACACCTTCTTTAGCAAGGGCAAACTCAATAACACCTCAGTTCACCCAAGGATCAATGCAAGCAACCACGATTACGACACAAGTAGTAACCGAGGTAATAGACCAAGAAGTATTTGGAGGTACTTACAACAGTTGGTCGGGAACCAACGTAGTACCCAGTGGGAACATCGTAGACCCACAAACAAGTTACACGATACACACAGCGGGAGAGCAGTTTCAAATAGAGACTGTAACACGCCCAGCAGGAGTAGTAGAACAGATCGACATCGATCGAAGTATTACAACAAACTCCACTACTACCTCGCTATCAGTCTTCTCGCAGTAAACCCTGTAATGGCTGATGATGTGTATAACACAGCAGCTCCAGAGAGTAATGCAACGGGCAACGTTACGAACCAAGCCGTGCAATTCCAGAACAATGGTGCTCCTTCTAGACAACATTATGGCGGTGGGATCATTTGTAATGGTCCTACTATGACTTTATCCCCATTTTATATGGGTAACGATACGATACCATTTGACAATGAAAGTTACGTAACAAGTAATAACTGGGGTGCTCAGATTAGCTTAATGGTCCCTTTAGATTGGGGTACTATAGATAGATGTAAGTCTATAGCTAAACGAAGAGAGCAGAAACAGATGCTTGATTATGAACTTGTAAGAGCACTTAAATGTGCAGAACTACAGCAGAAAGGGTTTACTTTTAGACCTGGATCTAGAGTAGAACATATGTGTAATGATATCGTACCAATAGCTTTATTAACTAAACCAACCACAGAAAAACTACAATGACGAAGCTTACTAACCCAAGCGCAAAACAACTGAAAAACATTGCAGCAGCAAAAGCAGCAGAAGCAGCAGCAGTTAAAAAGCCAACACCAAAAACCACTAAAAAAGCATCTAAGTAAATGGAATTATTATTTCTATCCGAGCCCGCATTTTGGGTGATCGTAGCCTTAGCATCAGAACTGATTGCTTTGTCTCCATTGAAGGAGAATAGCGTCATCCAAAGTGTTCAAACTCTACTCAACAAACTAAAGCCGAGCGATGAGCCGGAACGTAATGACTAAAAAAGCTTCAGAAGAAACATTTAACGAACTGCACAATCTAGTCACAGAAGAATTCCTTAAAAGGGTCAAGAGTGGTGAAGCTACGGCTCACGAACTTAAAGCCGCTTGTGATTGGCTAGTAAAGAATGATATTAGTGGAGTCGCTTACGAGGGAAATCCATTACACAAACTGGCATCAGTTATGCCAAAAGTCGACCCAGAACTTGTAAAAACCAGATTATATGGAAGAACGCCTGCTTAATATTGAAGGACCGATTATAGTCACTGGTTGTCAGCGTAGTGGAACTACAATAATGACCAGGATTATATGTAACGACCTTGGATACTCATTTCATCAAGATGATGAGTTCGACCCTAATCTAGAGGGAGTAAACCGAATAAACCTTCTTATTAGACACGGTATTACTAAAATTGCTATTCAAAGTCCAGTTTTCCTCTATATGTACGATGATATTTACCATATTATTCCAAATATACATTTCATTGGAATGAAACGGGATACAGAAGATATCATCAGAAGTATGAGGAGAATTAATTGGATGGGAGAAGTACAAGAACATTACTGGAATTGGGAAAGTTACTTAAGAATCCACGTATCACATATGAATGAAATGTGGGAAGGATTGAAAGCTAACCTTCCACCAGACTCTTGGACAGAAATAGAATATCAATCATTAGAGTCTCATCCCCTTTTTATACCGAAGGAGTTGAGAACAGAGTTCACCGATAGACAAACAGAAATCAATGGCAGCTAAGTACGCTAATGGCAACAACAAATCACAACAAAAAGCCTATAATAAGACAGCCAAAGGGAAAAAGCTTAGGGTCGATGCTAACAGAGCTAATCGACAGCTTGGTACCTACGGAAACGGAGACGGAAAAGATGCGTCCCATACGGGTCCCGGTAAAGCAAAACTAGAGAGTCCATCTAAGAATAGAGCACGCCCACGTAAGGGTAAGAAGTATGCCCCAGGTAATGGGCTTAAGATAAGGGGTTAGCTATGAATCCAGAGTTAGAACTTGAAAAGGCACGCTTAGCTAACATAAATACTGATGGAGGAAAGTATGAAGAGGAGGGTCCAAACTGGTTAGAAAGGACTCTTCCTGGTGTCACTGAATGGTGGAAAACACTTACGACACCAACTGAATATCATAAGCCGATGAGGATAGAGGAACTATCATCACCGCCTACTAGAGCTAATGAACTGATTAACCAATATAATTCAAGTGGAAGAGGAGTAACTGCACAGTATACTGATCCGATACATGGTGCTGGGAAATTATACGTTAATAGACAGACTGGCGGTGAGCTTAGATTCATCCCAGAGGAGAAGAACCAAGCATCCTACGCTCAAACTACAGCATCATTTCAAATGATGGAAGGAGTGCAGCAAGCACTTCAGGTTGCTGGAATGACTGGTGTAGGAGTACAGGCTAACAGAGCTAGGATACAACAAAAGAAGCAACTTGAAGATGCCAGAGCTAATTGGGCAACACCTATAACCCCAAGTCAAACTGCTGTTAAACCAGATACAACTGCAGGTCAAATAGTCCCACAACGGACAATAGTAGACCCTGGATACGATGCTGGATATGCAGCTATACTTAAAATACGTAGACCTAACCCAGGAGCAACTGCAGCAGCTGCACAAAGTCTACAGATGATGAATGCTCAAAGCATACAAGCATTGGGTCAAGGTAGACCGTGGTCTCAACCACAAGCTGATGCTGGAAGAACAATTTACAACAAAGAAGCTAAAGGTTTAACACAAACCTCCAAACGCGGTGAGAAGGCAGAATGGGGATCCGACTACCACGTATCCGACCCTAACTTATACAATCAGCAGTATCTACTAGCTAGAGGTATAGGAGAATCACATCATGTTGGTGATCACGACTTTGTCGGAGGACTTGCTCAGACGTTAGGTAAGACCAGAGGGCAAGCCCTTCTCACCAATCTACAGAATGATCGCCTTAGAACTGGAAATGATGCACATCAAATGATAACTATACCCGGTAAGGGGTCAGGTAAAGGTGCTAGATTCGATCATGTTGGTTTAATGCACAAACGATGGTATCCTCAAATTGACACTAGACAGCAGTTAGTACAAGCAGCAGCGGATGGAACACTACTAAAATGGAGTGATTCACGGATAGCGAAGCTAACAGCGTCTACAATAAGAACGCAACAACGTATAACAATAGGTTGGGCGAAGTGGAAACTAGATACCGTCAGGAAACTATACCCAGAAACTATGTACTTCAAACCTAAAGAAATGCGAGCATGGTTAGAGCAGAATCCTCAGAAGTTCGCTGCTGCTGGTGGGGATTCCGCACCAGAGAGTTATGTGGATATAATGAATTACGGTAGAACTAAAGGACAGGATAACTACTCTAACGCTTACCTAAGAGAAGTATTTAATGTGCAGTATGGTGGTAGAAGTGCAGCTCAAGGGTTAGAACATCCTATATCGGCAAAGAACAGGCAGAGACTTACAATAACAGGTAAGAAGAAAACAGCTAAACATTAACTAATGACAATTTCAACCCAAGCAATGACAGCAGAAGGGGATGGCTTTAGCTATTCCCGTAAGGCTGCACCACCCAGTTCCTTCGGACCTGCGAAGGTGGTAAAACTAGAACCATTCACAGATATGGAGATAGCGCAGTTAGACGCGCTAATAAAGAAGAACTTAAACGAATTTTTTGACCCATTATGATTCCAGCACCTCAACCAGTAGAAGAAGTACAACCAGAGAGAACATCTGCTTATAAAAAGGCGCTTGCAGCTTATGAAACAGATAATGGTAAGAGAGCATTGCAGATGACTAAATTAGCTGAAGTCGGACCTAAAGGTGCTTATAACACAATGTTTGGTGGCGGTACATTCGATAGTTATGATAGGCATCCAAATAGAGTTGTGAAAACAAAACACTATGCCTCAGCTGCCGCTGGTTTATATCAATTCATGCCTGATACTTGGAACGCTATAGCAAAAATATTAGGGTTGAAAGACTTCTCACCAAAGAGTCAAGATATAGCAGCCATATACTTAATGCAGCAGAGGGGAGTAGATCCATCAAAGCCCATGACAAACCAGATGATAGATAAAATGTCACGAGAATGGGCATCCTTCCCTATGTTAGGCGGTGGTAGTTATTACGGACAGCCATCTAAAACTCATGCGGAAATGATGAATTATTATAATTCTCCGCTTAAAGCAGCTCCTGGACAACCTTCTACTACAGAAGCTGCAGAAACGCTTAGTAAGCATCTAACGAAGAAGTATGGTATTAAACCTGAGCCATTTATAACACCTACAATATCACAACCTAAACCTAAACAAGAGTCTAAAAATCTATTGGAGTTACTTGGTATTGGAGGCAGATGACAGACGTACTAACTGCCCTACAAGACGACTTCAAACTATTCCTACAAGCACTTTGGGAACAACTTGACTTACCTAGCCCAACACGAGCACAATATTCAATTGCAGACTACCTGCAGAATGGTCCGAAGCGTCTCCAGATCC
>VTLG01009378.1_pt1 | contig 37416 bp, 55 predicted proteins | sample 4694571 | NCBI WGS metagenome assembly VTLG01 (sample SAMN12604809, study PRJNA352737) | marine metagenome | biome: ENVO:00000447; feature: ENVO:00000209|ENVO:00000569|ENVO:01000036; material: ENVO:00002151; isolation source: viral sequences binned using virsorter ...
TCAAGCGATCCCAAAAGGTCGCTTTTTTCTTAGCTGCTTTGCTTTCTAACCTTACAAGATAAGCTTGCTGATGAGCTATAACATCAATAGCATTACTAACAAAGTGAGCTTGCCTTGCGTTTGTCTGTAGTAGCTTTATTGCATAAGGCTTTAGCAGTTCAATATCTTCCATATTCTGTATGAACTGTATAGACTTTTGTACTTCAAACTCACCCTCAAGACTGTAGCTATCAGTAAGGGCATCTATGATGTTTTTCATTTAAGGGAAAAGTTGTTTTTCTAAAACGTCAACTGCTTTATCATCAAGAGTATTTGTTGTCTGTTTGCAAATTGCTCTAAGCAAATCAATTACTAACCTCTTACAAGCAGTTGTAGTTAAAAAGGTTAATAAAATAGGCTTTAAAATCTTATACATGAAATAACTATGTGTTACTTTCCAAACATAGCTAAAATGCTAGTATTAGACAAGATGCTTCGCTTTTATGGCAGAACAACAGAAAAAAGATCCTGTTTTGACAAAAGAACAAATTGAAGAAGAAAAGCCTGATTATCAGGAAAAAATTACTTTTTTAATTTCTACTGTTGCACAAGCATTTATTCTTGCTTGGTGTCTATTAGTGCTTTCTCTAGGGTATATAAAACTACCTAACAGATTATTTGGCTTAGATATTCCAGATCAACCAAGAGTGGATAGTACATTCGCTGCTGGACTTCTTGGTAACATTCTTGGAGGTTTAGGCATTTCGGTTAACGCAGCACAGGGAGCTAAAAAGAAAAAGAAAGAAGATGGAAATGGTAGTAATAGTAACTCTTCTGGTAGCGTTTCGACTATAATAATAAGACAGCCGCTTGAGATCGTCACAACAAAACCTGACGTTATCAAAGTTGACCCTAATTCTTCCAAAAAATGAAAAAATTAATTCTTCTCGCAGCATTACTAATGCCAGCAGCACAAGCTGACATGATCCACAAAATGACCAGTTCGACTCAACTTACTGTTGACGGTGCTTATACCGTTGCTGAACGTGGTGCTACTTCATATAGTGTCTCAGGTTCAAACATAAAAGTTGCATCTGCTGACGATCACTTTGGTAAGTTAGTTGCACCAGCAAGTGCTACAGCAGCAGCTACATTAGACGCTGGAACATACGACATTAATACAGCAGGGGCGGCCTTCAGTTTCCAAGAATCGGCGATTTACGGTGATGCCGCATATACAGTAGGCTCTGGAGTGGATGTCGCTTCGGGAATTATTGCGGATCTGCCTGTTTTTAGCAAGACAACAAGTTACTCTGGAGGTGTTGCTGGAACCTTAGCTGGTACTGTAACAAGTGCTGGAGTCTTAACAGTAACGGCTGGTGGAGCAGGAACTACAGGTATAGGTCAATTTGTCACTGAACTTTCAATATTGGATTAATGAAGTGGTTAGGTTTACTAATTTTATTTGTATCTAATCCTCTTTATGCAATCCCCGTGGTCCCAAATTTTTCGCAGGGTAGTTCTTTTTCAACGACAAGAACAACAACTAATATCACAGAAACAATAAGAACCACTGAATTTGGTGGCTCTACTTATAGCGTGACAGGATCGGGAGTTACGGCTGACGGTAACATAAATCCTAGTTACACTGACTTAGAAACCACCCTAAATGGTGAAAAATATACATGGAAACAAGTAGATTTGAACAACACCGCAAACTGGCGTTTAACCACAGATGGAGGTGCATTTCAGTTTACTCAGGTCTATCAGCAGCCCTCAGTAAGTCGAATAACCGATCTCACAAGGCAAATCACAAGCGAAAGCGTCACAGATACTACTACAGTGTTCTCGCAATAGCAAGTCTTACTTGTCTCATAAATAAACCAGTTTTAGCAAATAATTCTAGTACAGCAGCCCCCGTAGCCCAGTCTAGCTCTTCAGTTTCTAATCAGGCTGTGCAGGTCTTACAAGGCAATCTCATTGAGTCTCAATTTGGCGGTGGTATAGTTTGCCAAAACTCAATGCTTACTATTTCTCCGTTTGTAACTACCACTTACAATCAAAAGAGGCCTCAAGACTTACGGTACACAACACCTGTTTACAATATGAGGCAAGATGATCAGGGGAATTTAACTAACGCTGGGGAAATACTTTATCACCAAGAAAACTATTCAGCAAACAAAGATAGTCTTGGAATTAATTTTGGTATTGCTGCGACCTTTTCTATTCCTTTAGGTTCTGCATATCAAGATGCTTGTTTACGTTCAGCTACTACTCAAGAGAAAATACAAAATCAAATACTTAATAACAAAAAGTTAGATTATGAATTGGCAAGATTAAAAAATTGTGGAGAATTAAAAATTGCTGGTATTCAATATGCAAAATCAAGTATCTATCACAAGATATGTGAAGATGTCATAGTTACTGAAAAGATGGGTCAAGTTATACCACATAAACACAAATTAAAGACAAAAAAATAAGCCCACATTGACTTATACAGAGCGGTGGCTGTTTTATCAGCACGATGTAAAAGTTGTAAGCTTGAAAGCAACTGACGCTCCAACAGAGCAGTGACCGATTTTACGGTTTGATAATGGGTCTGGTTGCTAAATGGGCAACTGATCTATCCATCAGAGCAGAGGCAAAGTTAATTGCATGATAATGGGTCAAGTTGCTTAATATTATTCTACCTCTTTTTCTTCTTTTGAGATTTTTTTCTTTAATTTTTTAAATATTGTAGAAATTAGTTTTTTTATTAAAGGAGCCAAAAGCGCAGAGCCACCAGCAACCACACCGATAATAGAAGTTGAAATAAGAGTTTGAGGCGTACCAATAAAAGTTTCTCTGAATGGTACTTCTTTCCAATTTTCGACACATTCAATAACTCCATTTATTTCCATTTTGGAGTAATAGTCAAACCTAAACAGCCTTTTATCATTTTTGTAATCACCTTTCATAAATTGAGGATTTAAGGGTGGGCAAGGTATATAAAATTCTTCTTCTTCTTTCTTTCTTGCAATCTTTGGTTCTTGCGCTTTTATTTCTGGTTCTTGTTCTGCCCTGTTAGTTAAAGTAGATTGTGTTCCGCTGAAATACATAGGAGTGTATTCAAGTGGCTCATAGCTAGGCATTTCTGTACCGCACTCAATAATTGTGCCGTTTTCATCAATATCTATTTGAGTAAATAAATTATTTCTATGAACTTTTATACAGGCTGGATACTCAATGACTAGCTTTGGAACCTTTTTTACTTTTGGTGTAAAAATGTCGTAGCTTCGTATTTTAGGAATATTTATTTCTTTAATTTCGATATTTTTTATTTTAGGCATTAACAGTCGTTAAAGTCAGAGGCCATATTACCTCCTATCTTACCGCCTTCTCTTCTAGCTTGATTTGTAACAAATCCGCTTAAAAACCAACCCACTAATGGCACGTTATTTAAAGAATTTGTCAATCCAGTACCAGTAGCCACTGATGTGCCAATAAGTTCTCCAGTTGACTCACCTTTAGCACGTTCTTCAATACAAGCTATTTGTTTTGCTGTAAGCTCACCATTGTTGACAATAGTTACATCCTTTTCACCAGCTATCCTTTGGCTTTCTTTTGTAACGTATGACTTACTAGCACCTAAAAACCCTGCTGGCTTTTTGCTGCTTTCCATAGAAGCGATAATTCTTGGATCGTGCATCCTGTGTCTTATCTTATAGCTATCTTTATCAGCTTCAATTTCGTAAGTAGAATACTTGCTTACAGGTAAATCAAACATTGGTAAATTTGATTTTTTACTCAAAAGGGTAATCGTATAAAAGTTGGAAGCAACTAAAACAGTTCCAAGTCCTACTGATATACCCTTTATAGTATTATTCATAGAAGCGTCACCATTGAATTTATACAAATTAGAATTTAGGTAATGAATTTGTTGGAACAGATGGGCCTGTCATATCAGGTAAACCTTTATCTAAAACGTTAGGCAAAAGTCCTTTAACTTCTCCAAGAATTTTATTCATAACCTTTTGTTGCAGTTGAGGAGATTGGATATACCTGTATGTTACGAATGAGCCACCTAAGATTCCTAAAACAAGAATCGTAGATAAAATTGTTAAAGCATCTAGAACCTTTCTATACATGATTAAGTTTGCAATAATTAAAGCACTTTCATTTACGAGTGTGCTTGTGTTACTACTAATTGTAGCTCTGTCACCTTTATACGTCACTATGAGTTTAATGACAAGGCAAATGACCACCGAAACTAAGTAGCAAGCTTTCTGCGATAAAACCTTGTTTTACACGCATTAGAACAATACTTTCTTCTTTGCTCTGTAGTAGCAAACACTTTACCGCAGAATTTACACTCCTTTTCTATTATTTCGCAATAGACTTTTTTTCGGTTTCTGCCTCTGCTCTATCTACTAATACAGCTTCAAGACGCATAATCTCATCACGACATTCATTTGCAAACTGTACAGCTTGCTGTTGATTATTTTTTAATTCTTGTATGCGTTTTTGTAGTTCTGCATCTGTTTTACGAGCCATAAGTCGATAATATGTTTCTTACAGTGTAACAGCAGCCTATAATCTTAGCTAGGTTCTGTAGGCCAAGTAATATTATATGGATCAGATTGTGTTGTAATATCACGCAAAGCTTGTCTATAGTTTTTCCAATCGTCAGACAAGGTAAGGTCACTACTAGCTCTCCAATCAGTTTTTGCTAATAATTCATCTCTTGTTTTTCGTACAACTTTCCATTCTTCATTTGAAAGAGCAGTTTGTTCATCTGTTGTTGTAGACTCTACTTTTACTGTATAAGCTTTTCCACCATCAAGATAAGCGTCTACAGTTGATAACTTTTGTGTAGGTGTTGTAAAGCTAAGAGTTTCTATAAGTTCAACTACATTATTTGCTGTTAGAAAATCTGAGTTAGGGCCAGCAGTAGTAAAACTTGTGTTTGGAAATAGTTGTTGAATTGTGCCAGTATTTTTAACACTAGAGCCATCAATTGTTGCGTATTTTTTCATAATAAATTAACTATTAATTGTAATGTATCTTGTTTGTGCATTAGAAAGCAAGTAAATACATTATTGTAGGGTCAGATACACCACTAGCATTGCCATTGTAGCCCGGATCTGTTTGTTTACCTTGGCTTATAGTTTGACTTTGTGAATTTGAGTGCCAATCATTACCCCAATAACTCCAAAAAGTTTGTGCTGGAGTATTACCTCTCCATGAATCACTTTTACCGCTTTGTAAATTACCAGAATAAGCACAAAGAGTTTGAGTATCATTATCTGAATCTCTATTTATACCCCAAATAACAAACTTATCTGGAGTATTACCATCTGAAGCATAATAATGACCACTGTTTGCACTCATATTTCCGCTTTCATAGTTTCCAGCTACAAAGTTGTCAACACTATCTGCACCAAACGGACCATCTTGTCCTGCCCAATTATAATTGTTTATGTTATAAGTATCTAAATCCAACAAAGTATTGTAAATAGTTTTTGTTGTTGTAGCGACTAAATCATAAACAATATACTTACTAAAATTAGTAGTAGGCTCTAAACCTGAACCACCCCCATGTGTATCTGCTAAAGCAATTTTTGTAATACCTGTTTTATTAAAAAAAGCATAATAAAGTCCAAGACCACCTGTTGCTGTTGTTCTGCTATCCGCATCTGTGCTGCTATATGATCCACTAATACTCCTAAAAGCACTTGATCCTGTATAACCATATGCTGCGGTGTTACCATTTTGATGAGTTTTAACTCTTGTAGCCATTAATATTTCCCAACCGTCCTCACCACCACCAGCACCAGCACGAAGATAATGTGATCTCATGAAAGATCTCCTACTGTTGCACCATATAATTGACTGCCTACTTTAAATAATTCTATTGCTGTAGCATTAGCTCCACCAAGCGTAGGGGCAGACCCACCGCTCCACTTCATAGTAGGCCAAGTCAAAGTATAGGCAGATGCAGTTGCAGTGACTATAAGAAGCATAGATTGACCTGTAGTTAAACTATCGGTTGCAGTTCTATTTGCTCCTAATGTCCAAGTCTGTACCATTCCGTTATCAGGATCTAAAGCAACAGATGAAGCGTCAGTTATAGCAAATATGTTTTCATTTATTGCATCTTCAAAAACAACAGAACCTGTAAACGTACCGCCTGCTAATGGCATTTTTGTTGCATCTGTCTGTGCTGGTAAAGAAGTTAAAGCTGAACCATCACCGCTAAATGATGTAGCAGCACAAGCTCCTGTAATAGTTACACCAGTTGATGTGGTTGTTAACTTTGCAGAGCCACTATGTTTAAGACTTACACTTGAATCTGATGCAATAGATACTGCGTTATTAGAATTAGATAAATGTTGTATTTCTTCTACTTTTATTGTTGACATAATAATTTACTGCTTTTACTTGATTTTACTATTAATTTTAAATTTTGTCCTATACCTCAAATTATCTATCATCATTTAATTAAAATCAATAACTTCAGTGCCAAGATTTATTGTAGGTTTAACTGAGCCTGTATTAGCCATGTAAGAGTGACTTGCTAAGTTACCTGTATTAAAAGAAGCACTTGAATCCTGAGACATACTACTTATATTAGAACCTATATCAACTTCGTTTCCACTATAGGGTTCATATTTAAATTCATAACCACTAATACTAGCACTACCTTTATTTGTGTTCCAAGTTGATCCATTTTTACCAGTTGAAGTATCTGTTAAACTTCCATCATTAGGAATTTTAAATATAAACGCATCTAAACTTTGTGAGACATGATCCTTTTTTGTCCTTCCAGCAATATACAAATTATCACCCTTAGATATTATTGCATGAGGTTGTTTTTCTCTACCATCATTATCGCCATGAAGTACATTATGCCACTGAATCGTGCCTGAACTATTTATTTTAATTATATGGCAAGCTCCATAACCAAAAGTGACACTATCGTTGCATGAAAATGTTATATATAAATTGTCAGAACTATCAACTGTTAAAAAAGGATACCAAATGTTTGCGTTGTTCTGACTATTATAAAAATCTTTTTGCCATTGAACAGTACCAGAACTATTTAATTTTAAAAGATATACCTGATACCTACCATGTGTAGGATTAAATATTACATGAGTAACATAAACATTATCTGAACTATCTATTGCTAAATGATTTGATCCACCCCATCTTTCTGTTCCTGAATTAAAAGAACCTGATAAACCATAACTAAAATTTATATTGTAACCAAAAGAACTCGAAGTAGGCATTGCATATTTTGTGGACTGTGATAAAGTTCCTGAATTAGTATATTTATATAATGTAGAGCCACCACTACTACTATATTGACTTCCAGTAGCCCAAACGTAAAAGTTACCTGAATTATCAAATTTAAAACTATATGGTTCTTCGCTTAAAAATGAATAACCATATTTACTAAACAAAATATCGCTAGAAGAAGGCGCACTATTACCACTACCAGCAGCAAGTTTAATTGTGATACATAAACCTCCATTTTCTCCAGTAAGATATATGTTTCCAGAACTATCTACCGCTACATCTCTAAAAATAGTTTCAGAGGCGTAGGATGATACGTAATAAATTGCATCCCAGTGAAAAGTACCATTACTGTCAAATCTGGCAACATACGCATCTTCAGTTCCACTATATTGAGTAGCATCAATCGTTCCAGCGATATAAACATTGTTTGAACTATCTAACGCAATACTAAAACCAATATCTTGGTAATTACCAAGAGATGTATTGTCTATACTTTTTTGCCATTGTAACGCTCCATCCTTATCGTATTTAAGTATTACTATACCAAAGTTGTTAGATCCACTGCCTCTAAATTTTCTTGTACCTACAGCATAGATATTATCATCACTATCTATAGCTATTCCATGAAAAGTTTCATCTTTTATATCTCTTGCATCACCTGTATCTGTATATGCGTTTTCATCTCCGTATTTTATCAGCCAATAATTCTCTGATGCACCAGAATATAAAGAACTGTTTACTCCTCCACCTAAACTAAGCAAGGTATGAAGTGGGCTTTCTTTTGCATAATTATTTTTCATCAAGCAAAGTTAGTAAAATTACCAAATACAGAATAAGTAGCAGAACCAGTTTTAAAAATTGTTATCGTATAAACATCAACACCACTACCTGTAGCAGCAGAAGGAGCAGCACCACCTGACCATTTTATTGTTTGAGTTGACCCATCAATTTGAAAAGCAGACATATAATATGAAGCATTATTATTTGCAGAAAATAATGTCATTGTCGTAACTTTACCAGTACTTATTAAACTATCGAATGTAGTAGAAGAATTACCTCTAATATTAAAAGTAAAGGCAGCAGAGGCATTAGCCGATCCATTCCATACCATTCCATTAGTAAGAATGTCGTGGTTATGCGTACTTGATATGGCACTTGTATCGTCATGAAAAGATTCTTGTAAAACAGAAGGGCCAAAATTATTTACTCCTGTTAAAGATGATCCATCTCCCGAAAAAGAAGTAGCTGTACACGTTCCAGTAATACTTACGCCTGTACTTGTCGTAGTTAAACGAGCAGATGCTGAGTGCTTTAAAGAGACTGAAGAATCAGACGCAAGTGATATTGCATCATCTGTACTTTGCCTAGATTGTATATCATCTACCTTTAGTGTTGACATAATAGTTACGACTTTAAATTAATTTTACCGTTAATTATAAATTTTGTCCTATTCATAAATTTATTCTCCATAAACTCTAAGATCACGACCACCGAATCCTCCCAATATTAATTTTCTGTTTTTATAATCCATGCCTAAAGAGTAATTTACAGCACCAGATGAATTATAAGCATATAGTGTTGATTCAGTAGCTGAACCATTAAGACCGTTTGCTGCACTTAATGTAAATTTTGTTGCTCCTTGCTCAGTACCAAGATACAGTATATTACCGCCACCACTAACAAGGCCATAATTAGGGGTTGTATTGCTAGAAACACCATACGCTGAATACTTTAAAGTCCTGCTTAGATAACCACCAATGCTTGATGTATTGGCTGGCATATCATAATAATAAAATTTAAAATTATCGTGGTATATTAAATAAGTACCATCAAAAGCTAAATTTGAATTGTGATAACCTGCAGGATTGTTAAGACCACCTGAATTAAGGTACAAATCGTTTATATATGTACCTGCTGGATAATTATAAAAAACTAACCTATAACCATCTACTACTACAAAAACAGGAGTATCATCTTGTAAATAAGCAACAACAATATCTCTTGAACCACCACCTACGCTAGAAGTATACCAACCTGAAAAATCAGTGTGAGTACTACTAAATCTATAATAATTAGCATTACTAGCATAAGTACCTGAACTGTAAGACCATCCATAAGAACGAACTGTGCCGTAAGTTGTATATATTTTTTGTTGATTAGTGTCATAAAATTTTCCAAGACCATCATCTACGTCAGACGAAGTTCCGTTATAGTAATCGCTACTTGTATTTACAATATCTATAGGAGCTTTACCTTTGCTAAAAAAATTATTATAGGCAGCGTCATCATAACTAAAAAGAGCAGCACCAGCATTTGAAAGTGAGGTAGCACCACCGCCAAAACCTGTCATTGACAAAGGTTTGTTGTATGTCCAATAGTCTTGCTTCATTAATTATGATGTTTTACTTTGATTTGCAATAACAGTAAATGTAGCTGATGCTGTTTTAATAATTGTATATGCGTAAATATCAAGATCACTTGAACCACCATCTGAGGGAGCAGAACCTCCAACCCACTTTTCATATATATTAGGGCTGCCATCAATAAATATATGTGCAGAATAAGCAGCAGCAGCAGCAGTTGTGATAATAGTTACTGATATAGCCTCTCCAACATTCATACGAGAATCAAGAGTAGTAGAACTATTAAATCTAATATTAGGTGTAGATGTAGTTGTTTCTTGTGTTGTAAAAAGATGTACCATACCGTTTTCTAAGTCAATATCTGTATTATCACTCAACTTACCAGCAGTTATATTTACTTCTTCTACTAATAATTTAGAAAGATTAAGTCCACTACTAAAATTAACTGATCCTGTAAATGTACCGCCAGCAAGAGGCATCTTTGTCGCATCACCAGCATCTGCATATTCTAATTGTCCTACTGCTGTCGCTCCAGAGCCTGTAATACTCTTAACCTTTAAAACTTTATCTGCTGCAATTTGGTTGTCTGGCAAAATCATTGTATAAGACTGACCAGCACTATGAGCAGGGGATTTAAGCTTTACACCATGACTTTGTGCAGAACAGTTTAACTGCAACATTGCGTCATCACCACCTGCACCTTTTACCTCTAATGCACCAGTACCATTAGGAATAACTCTTACATTCCCATTCGTGGTATCAGTTTGTATTTCATCAACAATAACTTTTGACATGATTTTTAAATAAGAAAGAAGTTAAACAAACGTCATGGTAGAGTTTGCACTTACTGTAAGGGTAGCACTAGAAGCAATAGTCATAGGACTAGCTGCTACATAGTTAAAGTTTGCTGTTGTAGTAAAGCTGTTATCCATTTGATTTTCTGCTTCAACAAATAAATTTTCACCACTACTACCTGCTAATGCTGGTGGTATGTCTGTTAAGTTTGCACCACTTATCGCTGGTAATGTACCAGTTATGTTAGCTGCTGGAATTGATGTTAAGTTTGCTGCCGAAGCTGCTGGTAATGTTGAAGGAAATACAGCATCTGGTATCGTTCCAGAGCTTAAATTTGACGCATTCAAAGCGGAACCGTCAATATATCCAGCACCATTAGTAATAGCATTATTGTTTAGAGATATATCTGCTGAACCATCAAAACTAACACCAGCTATATTACGAGCAGTGGCAAGTGTAGCTGCGGTTGTAGCTGCTATACCAAGAGCATCTATATCTGACTTTGTTTGATCTGCTGTTGCTGCGGTTTCTATTCCTGATAACTTTGTTTTTTCAGCGTCAGTAAATGCGTTTGTGTCACTTTCTCCTTCGTATAAACTTTTTATTTCAGCACCAGTTTGGTCTGCGGTTGCAGAAGCTTCGATAGCATTAAGTTTTGTATGGTCAGCATCAGTAAATACATTACTATCAGTAGCACTTTCTACTAAAGTTCTAATTTCTGCGGCGGTCTGATCGGCTGTAGCTGATGCCTCAATACCTGATAATTTTGTTTGCTCTGCATCCGTAAAAGCATTTGTATTACTATTATTTTCGTATGCTGTTTTTATCTCAGTATCAGTTTGATCAGCAGTCGCACCACTTTCTATTGCATTTAATTTTGTATGGTCAGCATCTGTAAAAGTATTAGAGTCTGTAGCTGCTTCTACTGCTGCTGCTATTTGTGCAGCCGTTATAGCTCCTGTATTACCATTAACAGATAAAACCTGATCTGTAGGAGTTAATAATTCTGTAAAATCTGCCATTGTGCCAGCAGTTCCACTGTTTCTCACATAAGACTTATTCTGATCTGATCTAACAACAATATCTCCTTCTTGGGTCGTAAGTGCTAGTTGTGCTGATTCATTTGCTGCTGTTTGTACAGTAGTAAGTGCTATTTGATCGACATTAAAAGTAGTTCCAGATAAACTTAAACCCGTTCCAGCAGTGTATGTTGTGTCACTACTATTAGCAAGAACATAAGCTTTTACCGATTGTTGTGTTGGTACTTTAGTATCGCTATCAGATGCCATATTATCTTCATCAATAACAAAACTCATTGCAGCAGTTGTAGTATCAGTATTCATTACCGCACCAGCAGCATCTACGTTAGTTGCATCTGTGACATCTGCACTAGCTTCTATTGCAGTAAGTTTTGATTTCTCGGCATCTGTAAAAGCATTAGTGTCAGAATTATTTTCATAAGCTGTTTTTATTTCCGCATCTGTTTGGTCTGCTGTAGCACTAGCTTCTATTCCTGATAACTTAGTTTTTTCTGCATCACTAAAAGCATTAGTGTCACTTTCACCTTCATATAAAGATTTTATTTCTGCACCTGTCTGGTCAGCAGTTGCACTTGCTTCTATCGCATTTAACTTTGTATGATCTGCGTCAGTGAATACATTGGAATCTGTAGCTGCCTCTACAAGAGTTCTTATTTCACTAGCTGTTTGATCTGCGGTGGCACTAGCCTCTATGCCTGTTAATTTAGTTTTTTCTGCATCTGTAAAGGCATTTGTATCTGAATTGTTTTCGTATGCTGTCTTAATTTCTGCGTCAGTTTGATCTGTGGTGGCATTACTTTCAATACCATCTAATTTTGTTTTATCGGCTGCACTCATTGAACCAGCAGCAGATGTTGTAGCTGCTGAAATACTGATAGCTGGAGTCGATCCACCTGATGAACTTATTGGTGCTGAACCTGTAACTGAAGTAACACCACCAGCAGAACCAGACGCTGCGGCTGTAATCCTTCCCTGTGCGTCAACTGTAATATTTGTATTTGTATAACTACCAGCAGTAACAGAAGTATCAGCTAACTTAGCAGCAGTAACAACATCATTATCTATAGTAAAAGTCGCACCAGAATTGCTTACAACAATATCTCCCTTGTCACCATCAGAAATAGCTCCGTCTGCCCCTGCAGGCCCTGTCGCGCCTGTATCACCTTTAGGAATAGCAAAGTCAAATGTAGCAGCACTTGACGACCCAGAATTAGTAACTGTAGCACTTGAACCAGCAGCACCAGTGGTCACTGTACCCACAGCTATGGTCGCAGCAGCACCATCACTTCCATTACTTCCATTACTTCCAGCATCACCTCTTGGAATTGTAAAATTTAGTGTGGCTGCTGTTGTGCTTCCAACATTAGTAACTGAAGCATTTGTTCCAGCGTTTCCTGTGGTTACTGTACCTATAGTGACAGTTGCAGAACCTTCTCCTTGTGGCCCTTGACTTCCTGCCGCACCAGCAGGCCCTTGTGGCCCTTGACTAATAATTTCAACAATGGCAATAGGATTAGATGAACTCATGCTGTGTAACCTTCACTTATAAATAGTTTACCCTCTAAAACATAAAATTTATCACCGTTAGGATCTGTTAATTTTATGTCATAATCAAGAATAGTTAGAGAAAAATTTTCAGTATCAGTATCACTAAGTTTTAAATCAACTGTTCCATTAGGTCTATCTGTATAAGTAACACTAAAATTTGCAAATAAAGTACTGCGATCATTATTATAAACTGATGCTGCAACAGTGTATCCTGTGAGATCAGTTACTGTACCAGCAGAATCTTTAAATCTTAATTGTAAAGGAAAATCTGCTCTTCTTTGAACAGTAAAATTTTTTTTACCAGTTTTGTAAACTGCCATTAACTTGCCTCAAGTGCAGCGACTTTAGCTTCTAATGTTTCTATCTTAGCAACTGCTTCTTGTAATGCTTTTGTTAAAACTGAAACTATTGCATCTAATTTTAATGCTTGAATATCTGTTCCATCTTTTGTTCCTGTTGCACCACTAGGTATTACTTCTTGAACTTCATGTGCTATAAATCCCTCTCTAGTTATACCGTCTGCCTTAAAAATACCATTATAGTTTTTAAACTCAAAAGTCGAAGGCTTTAATAATTTTACTTTATCAATGCCTGATTCAGTTTGTAAAGCTATATTCTGTTTTACCCTATAATCAGAACTTGTAGCAGCTACACCTATTGCTGCGGTATCTACATAAGCTGTTAAATTTGGACTAGACCAAGAAAAATTATACAAATTACCTGATACTGTTGCAGTAGCATCTGATCCTGTTTTACTTGCTATGCCTTTTGGTACTATGACACCACTAACATTTGCACCTGATGGCAAGGTTCCTACATGTTCAGCCCAGCGAAAAACTCCCTCATTATCAAATCTCCATCTAGTAACTAAGGTACTACTTGCGGAAACACCTAATTTAAAATCAATCGTGCCACCATCCTTAGCTATGACTTCTAATGCACCTGTGCCTCTATGATCTATTTGAGAGGTTGAGTTTGCACCTGAATCCCCTCTTAAAAAACGTAAACCATAATCTGTATATGTTGTATCAGCAACTAAATCAAGATATGCAGATTGATTATTTAAGCTATTTGTCTGTACTTGTATGTATGCTTCACCGCTTGTAGGTGCAACATTTAAAATGCCAAAAATATTTTGTCCACTTGTCGTAAAACTTGCCGTTGCCGTACCATTGTTAGATACCCCTATTTCATTGCTTGCCCTTCTATAAAAACCTGTACTTGTGTCATTTGTAAAAGTATATGATGGATTTGATGTTGACCCATTAGGGCCAAAGAAACTACCATCCGATAGGCTTATAAAATCTAATTTATCTTGTGCGTTAGCTTTATAAAACGACATCTTACCTGAAACGCTATCGGCGTACCACATATATTTATATTTAGTGGTAGGCACAGAACCAAAGCCATTATTAATACTTATGGCATCAAATAAATTATTCAAATCAGTTCTTACTGCTGAACCAGTATCATTATCAACTACATAATCATTTGGTTGTGCCATTTTACTTTATGTTTTTCTTATTATACTACCCTTCACCATATCCGAAAGCACTATATGTAAATGATCTCTGGACAAAGCTAGAGCCGTTTTTAATACTTACGACAAATTGTGTTGAACTTACACTATCAATAGTAAAGAAATCATTAGTCTGCATATTATTTATATTTATAAAAACAACTGGGTTAAATGCTGTTGTACTACCACCTACAGCAGTTGTTCCTGTAAAAAACTTTTTATTAAAAGTAACTGTAGTTGCACCGCTAGAAGAACTTGTTAAAACTCCATTTGTTGCACTTGAATTATCAATACTTCTTTCTGTTCTTGGTCTAAATATAATATTTACACCTAATTCTTCAATATCTACGTTTTCATAAGTACTTGTGTTTTGAACTAAAACTTTAAATGATAATGTTCTGGCAATAATATCAGTATTATTAAAAGTTTCAAAGCTTGTACTTGCAGTTCCTGTTTGACTTTTTGCTACTTGAAATACAAGATCGGCACTTCTATCAACAACTGTTGTACTGCCAGTAAAAATATCAGGCCAATCATCCATAAGGTCTGTATGACTATCCCATAAACCAGAGGAGCCAAGAGTATCAAATCCAGACTTTTTAAAATGTGGTTCTATATGTAATCTAAAAGCAGCACCTAAATCAATATCATTAGCAGCAAAAGTATAACTGCCTTCACTAGGAATACCAGTACCACCTCCAGTTACTAAATCAAGTGATGCAAAAGTAGTTCCATCAGCTAAAGCAAGAGTATTAAAATCTGTTATTGAATCTAAACTAACTGCACTTGAAAGCCTTAATCCACTAATACTGCTGTCATATATTAAATTTACTTTTGACCCTGTAAAATTATTTGTATTTTCTCTTATTTGAGCAGCAACTAAATTACCTGATGTGATTGTTCTATTAACAACCACTGAAGAAGCATTTAAAGACTCATTGCCTTCTACATCAACAAACCTTAAAAAATATTCACCACTTTGATAATCATTAATAACTATTTCATCAAAATTACCATCAACTTCCTTTAAAAAGTTTGCATCACCTATAGTCGCAGTACCATCAGAAACTAAAGAATACTTAACTTTTATCTTTCCACCAAACAATACATCTTTATCAGTTGCCTTATCAAATTTTAAAATTAAATTGTCGCCACTTTCTTCAAATCTTAAGTTATTAACATCTGTAGGATTTGCACCTAAGCCTTCCGCAGTAATTGTTCTTGTAGATCCTACAGTGCTTAGTACATGAGCAGAATTAAATGATTTTACAGTAAATTCATAACTTCCAGATTTATTGTTTATTAAGGTAAATTCTGTTTCTGTAGTATTAATTACTGTGGGATTGCCACTATTTAATCTGTAAGCAACTTGATATTTTTTTGCTCCAACTACATTACTAAAATTTAAAACAATTCTTGTAGTAGCTCTGCCTCTTACAACATTAAGTTCTTCAGTTAAATTTTGTATTTCTGGTGCAAGTAATCTATCTAACAAAGTTGTTGGACTTCTACCTAAACCAAGAGTGCTACTTGGGTCATCAATAAAAGTATATTTATTATCGTCATAAACTATTGCTGAAATACTGAATACAAAATTATTTTTCTGTTTAATATTTGTAATTCTGTATTTCCTATGTTGTATATTACCAGTTTTAACAGCCCATATCGTACCAGCTTGGGGTAATGGACTTAAAGCACTTGATAATGTAATTGTACTACCACTTACTGATTGTATAGTTTTTTCTTGTACTCCTCCTTCTTTGTCAATAATCAAAAAAGTATCGCCAACTAAACCAACGGAAGTATCAGTACTATCATCAACAATAACTTCAGTAGAGCTTGTAACTGTATTTATTCTGCCACTTGCTCTAATAGATTCTTTCAACCTATCAGCAACTTTAATAACCATAAAAGGTTCTAATACAGCAGCAGCTTCTAAACCACATTCAAAAGATACGATTTCTGCTTCTCGACTTGAACTATAGATTATTGATCGACCAAGACGTTTTGCCTGTTCTCTGTCTGTTGTATATAAAGCTTGAATATTAATTTGATTCAATCCATAATTTTGTTTTAAAGAAGCATCAAGGCTATCTGATAAAACAGAAATTTGATCTAATTCTTGAATGTCATTATTGAAATATGAAACATTTATTTGTGTGTATTTTTTATCTTTATCAGTTCCAGAATAAGTAAATGATCCATTTACTACATTTGCATTAGTAAATACATAAGAAGTAACAGTTTCTGGTTTATCTAAAGCAATTTTAATAGAACCATTTTTATAATATACAGTTGCTCTCATCAGACCAGCTACTTCTTTAATTATATCTAAAGCCTTTTTTCTTTGATTTATAACTCCATTAAATGAATATCTTGGAGTGTTTTCACCTGCAACTGGTGTTGAACAATAGACACTCGCTGCATAGAAAGATGCTTTATCAATCTTAGTTTCATCAATTTGAAGTCCATACTCCTCTGTCAGTAGTGCATAAAGAATCCAAGCAGGGTCTGATGTCCAATGTTTATCAGTTTGTGGTGTTATATCTGCAAACGTGTAGCCAGATGGATATATAATTCGACCTGTATTAGCGGTGTCAATAGTTACTCCAGTTGGTGTACGGATCTTGATGCCCCTAATGAAATACTGCCTTGTGGGTATGTTTGGAAATTGCTCTGCTGAATACCTTAAACCTATATATGCAGATTTAGGAAATTCTGTAATTGTTTCTATTTGTGGCAAAATTCCTTGTAGTCCTGAAAAGAAAAATTCAGTAAATCTTCTTTGTCCTTCCTCATGCACATTATTACCTCTATCATCAAATGGATTACTACCACCGACTTCCCTGAACTCCAAATCAAGTCTTAAAACATCAACACTTATCGGGTAATTATCTGCAATCGCAGTAGTATTTTGATAATAACTCAATGGAATATCTACTCTATAATCTTTACTAAATTGACCTACAGAAACACCATTTATAAATTCTTCCCTACTATAAATAGTCACATTGTTTTTATTTCTTAGTCTCAAAAGAATATGTACATCACCACTTTCACCTTTTCTAGGGCCAGTATTAGGTTCTAATGCTACAGATGCCCCATCATCCGCACCAATCTGCCGAAGACTTGGCCATGTCAAAGTAATTATTGCTCCTCTTGGGGTGCTATTTATATTAGTTCCAGCATTAAGTGTTCCTGTTACTTTATTACCTTCCGCATCATTATCATTTAGCACTTTAGCTGCGGTTAAATTACCTGCAGCCCTAAGTTCTTCTACTCCTAGCATGATATTTTGATTTTCGGTTCCTGTTCTTATAGCGAGTGAAGTATTTTTTATATTTTCAGCACCAGCAGAATCCCTAATAGCACGACCATCTAAAAAAATATCTTTTTGTGCTTGTTGTATATATGTTCTTTCACTATCAGTTGTAAGTTGCGTATCTGTTGCACTACTAGGACTTAATAAGCTTGTTGGAATAGGTGTATTATTTTTGGATGGTGTTGCAAATCCTTCAATTTCTGCACCATCAGAAACTAAATCTAAAAAAGTAAAAAACTGTTCAGCCTTTAAAAATCTATGAGGTAAATCCTCAGATAGTTTTAATAACCTTATACTGCCTAATTGTTTTGCCATTTTTATGTCGTGCTATCATCTACACTTAATGTATCAGAACCAGCACTAATAACCACAGATCCGACCAGACATTCTCCAAATACTAAAGGAGCTGGAACACCTGCTTTCGTAGTATTAGCAGTTTGATTACTAAGGAAAGAGGTTATTTGTGGGTCTGCTGAAGGTTCAACAGGAGTAGGAGTAAGTAAATCTGCTAAGAATGTTAGACCTACGATAGCTGTTGCATATAGTAAAGCTGTAGTAACAGTGAAACCACTAAATAAACCTGTAATAAAGGGAATACCAAACCCAAATATAAAGTTACCACTTATTAAAGGTATAATTTTAATATCCCCTTCCCCCTCTATTGATAAATTTGCAAATGTTATATCGACATCATTCATAACAACACTGTATGCAGCTTCAGCTAAATGTTGCTGACAATCTGGATAATTTACTTTAATAAAACTAAATACTTGATCCACATTAGAAACATTTGCCTCAAACTCCTTAACACCACATAATTTTCTTAATGGCCCATATAATTTTATTTTTCTTGTCATAAATCTGTCTCCATAAAGTGCCAATTATCGTCTTGAATCGAATAAATATACCAATCCATCATGTATAACTTACAATTATTTATATCAGCTTCAGAGGGTTCTGCACTACCTTCTACATGAGAATGAATAACAGCTAATATATCCGCACCGCTATCTTCACAAGCTGCGAAATCTAAAGGATTAATAGCAAAGGTTATATTGTCTTGTATATGAGAAGCAATGTTTTTGCAAGGAAAGAAAAATTCATTGCCACCTCTTTCTACTAACAAACCACAACCCTCTGCTGGTTTGCACTTTAGAAAATGTTTTTTTGCTTCTTCTTTCCAGTTCATACAAATACAAAACTACCAGCAGCAGGGAATCTATCTTTTGTTATTTGGTTTCTAGGCAGAGTTAAATCTTCAGAATCAATAGTATTAACAAGCTCAAAACTACATACTTGATTATTTTCAATAATTTTTTTATTTATATCATATGTATCATCACTTAACTTTTTATAAGGATCTGGTGTGCCATAAGGATTTGTATTGCTTGCAAAGTTTGAAGCATCTAAAAACTGAGCCATTGTTCTAATTCTTTTAACTTGTGCTTTTTGTAAATCATTAAAAGGTGTACGAGCATTTACAATTTCTAATATTGCAGAAAAGTTACCAACAGTATTAGCAAAAGTTATCGTAGGTCTAGCCATTGTTGTATTATCGCCACTTTCAAAACCTTCAGCCTGACAAGCAATAGCTGTATAAGAATTACTATTCCAAACTATATCTGTATTAATTTCGTTTGTACCATTATGAAATCTATACAAAGTAGTAACTGATGTATCGGTTGAATCGTAATGCAAATTAGGGATTAATTGTAATTCAAACAATTCAATAATTGTTATATTATCTAATTTTTGTAACTGTTCAACTGGTATCGTCATGGCTGAAATACCTCCTCAAATGTTGCTTGTATTGTAACTCTATTTAAGTAAGTGTTTGTTCTTGGATAATTTTCACAAATAAATTGTCTTGCTGTACTTGTATGAGGTGGAGTAAAAGTAAAGCTAGTACTATCTTTAGCTCTGGCATCTAAAAAAGCTAAAATTTTATCACCATCTGCAAGAGAAACATTAAAAGTCAAGCTGTAAGATTTTGGGTTTTGGTTTAATCCAAAGACATTACGAGACTTGTAACCATCCCCAAACTGAACTGTAATATTTTTTGGTGAGGCTGTTTCAACAGAACTGTAAGCGGGTGTAGTTGCACCTGTAGTAGTACCAAGTGTTGAATCATCAAATGTAGCCATTATGTAAGTAAACCTCCGCTCCGTTTTTGTTTTACTATTTCTAACTGTATTGCTGTTGCAAGAGCTTGACCAAACTGCTGACCATCACCATCCGTTTGAACATTAGAGCCTGAAGCATCTACACTAATACTAATATTATTTGTAATGTTTGAACCACCAATTTCTTGATTTGGTATAACAGTACCAGCAGAACGAGGAACAAAAAGTTCGGGGCCTCTCTCGCCTACGACTGAAATTTTATTAACAGGTGGTTGACCACCGTTTGCAAATAGTCCTCCAAGAATACCACCAAGAAAACCTCCTAATCCTTTACCTCCAGCTTTACCTTTACCAAAGTTTTCACCAAAGCCACCTAATAACTTATCTAACTGAGCATCTATAATTTTGTCTCTTATCTTATTAAGAACCCCTGCCATTGCCTCACCAAATGATTGTGCGCCAGTAATAGCCTCTCTTAAATTATTTTTAATACTGCCTTCAATCTCTTCACCTACTTCTGTCATTTTTTCTTTTAATTTATCTGTTTTTTCTTTTAATTTATCTGTTTCTGTTTGTTGTTTTTCTATTTCTTCTGTGTTTTTTTTCTGTGTCTCAAGTCTTTTTTCTAGTGCTTCATTAATTTTTTTGTCTGATTCAAGAGTTCTATTTCTTCCTTCAAGCATACGAATATCAGCTTCAATTTCTTTCTTTTTAGTTTCAAGGTTTTTCTTGTTCCTTCCATTTGCATTTACTAATCTTTCATTAATTTTTGCCAAAGCTTCCTCTTGTTTTTCAAGTGCTTTTGCAACTTCCTCACCTGAACCTTTAATTATTGCATCATTTAGTTCTTTTTGTTCTCGTCTTGTTTTGATTATTTGAGTTGTCAAAGCTCCAAGAGCTATAACAAAAGCTCCTATGCCAGTTGTGGCAATAGCACCAGATAGACCTAAAACAGCAATTTTTAATGCACCAACTTTAATTGATAATGCAGCGAGAGCAGCACCAGCAAGAGGAGCAGCAACAGCAATAGCTTTTATGCTCGCAGCTATAGCAGTCAGTAATAAGGCAGCCCTTCCAGCATCAGACTCAATAAACGTGGTTAATTTTGTTATAAATTGAGTTAATAATTTTGTTACATCCTCAACAACTGGTCTTAATTCTTTTCCAAAGGCTCTAGATAAATCCTCAGTTGCATTACTAAAATTTTTAAATATTTGTGTTGGATCATTTGCAACCAATTCTTTTAAAGAGGCGGCTCCGTCCGTTTCAATTTTTCTTAATGCTCTAAGAACAACATCACTTGTTAATTTTCCTTCAGCAGCTAACTCTTTGAGTTTTCCAATAGGAACATTAAGTTCAGTTGCTATTGGCTGCAATAGTGTAGGTATTTGTTCAGATATACTTCTAAATTCATCACCAGCTAACCTCCCTGAGCCAAGAGCTTGAGCTAGTTGCCTAAATGCGTTTGATGATTCTATCGCTGATGCACCAGCTAATTTTGCGGCTGTATTAAAACCAAAAAATGTACTTTTAATATCCTCAACTCCGACACCCAAAGGAGCTAATCTAGCTGTTATATCTGTTATTCCTTCTAATGCTTCAGTTGAACTAAGTCCAAACGCTTTTTGTGCATCTGCGGCTATTTGCTGTGATTTTGCAAATGTACCACTTTGTTTTGTCAGCAACCCTAATCTGACATTTAACTTGTCAAAATTAGACGATACTTGAACAGCTTGCTTTGCTAATAATCCAATACCTATTCCAGCAATAGCAGTTTTTAGACCACCAAAAGCTCCTTGTAATTTTTGTGTTTTTGCTTGAACGCTAGAAAGAGCCTTATTAGCATTTGTCGCATCAACTTTTAACCTTACGACTGCTTCTGCCACAAATAAAAAAAAACCTTTACTCTATATTACCTTGAATTGCGTTTTTGTCGTTGCAATGCCCTTTTTTCTTCTTCTGTCTTTACTTCATAGTATCCAGCCCAATATATAAGCTCTGCCTCAGTCATATTCATTCTGAGTTCTTGTACTGTCTTACCAAGTTCTGTTGCTAGGAAAAACTCAAATCTGAACCAGCTATCCCCTTTTATTCTTTTTTTGCTGTATCAATATCAAGTTTTATATCATTCAAGAAAAGTTCAAGTTCATTTAAAACTTTTTCAGGTAATTGTCTCTGCAATATTGGTGCATCAGACATATCAAAAGCTGGAGTTCCATCTTCTTTTTCTGCCATTTGACACAAAAGCTGTGTTGAAACAACTAAAGCATCAGCATTAGGGCCAGCCAATTGTTGTGCTTTGACTCTTGCATATCTTGTTATAGGTTTGAAATAGATAGAAGTAATTAATTTACCTTGTGAGTTTTTTAAATCAAACTTACGTCTTGTGACCATTTCATCTTGAAACGCCCCAAGAATAACGTCTGCGGTTCTTTCAGTTGCCATGAATAAATGCGAAGAATTTTACTTTTAGATTGCTGATGTAATCGTACCAGATGGCTTAAATGTAATGCTAATAGTATTTACATCACCTAAAGCTGAACTTTGTTCAAAGCTTGTTATAAGACCACTGAAGCTGATTTTTGCAGATCCACTAGCACTATCAGGGAAAAGTTCAAAAGCTGCTGTTCCAGCATCACCTGTGGTTAAAACACCATCAACAAATGTTGCAGTCTCACCTGAAGCAGCATTGTCATAAACTAATTCAGCAGTGCCTTCACCTTCAATTAGTCCACCTATGAATGATTTAAAAGTGTCACCCTGAACAGTTGTTTCTTGGGTATCTTTGGTGATAGACATAGACCATGATCTAGTGCCTAATACTGGGTTTACTGAGGAGCCGCCATCATCAAATTTGACCTGCCCGACATCACCTTTTACAGCAGCCATAACAATAAAAAGAAAGATTTATAATTATATTAACCTTTTTTTAGTAAATTTTCTATTATTCTTTTTATGGTGTTAGTGCTTCATATAATTCAAATGTTATTCTAACCTGTGTTTGAAACTTACCTTCTGGTGTTGCTTGTAATATTTCTGGGCCTACAGGTGGATCAAACCTAACATCTGACACAGAAATCCTATTGTATAAATCTCTAATTCTTTTAGCAATGTCAAAATTAGCCCCTGCCCCTAATCCTTGAGCCGTATATATATTAAAAGTAATAAGACCCACAATAAGATTTGTTGAAGTGGTGCTTGAATTAGGTGCTTGCTGTGTAAGGTATTGACTTGATCCAAAGCTAGTAATGCACTGTATGTATTGGTCAACATTTGCAGCATCAAAGGGTACATTATTAAATACTAAGGGTATTACTTCATCAGTTCTAAACTCTTCATCTAAACGCTGTTCAATAGTAGCTCTGACTGTATTTAAGTTTGTAGCAGCCATTTAAAACCTCCCAAATTGTCTATTTATGTAAATTTCTAATTCTTTACCGATAATCTCAGGGAAACCAGCAACAGTAGATTGTCTTGTCCTATAAAAACCTCCCCAAGATGGCGGTAGGTTTACGCCAAAGCACACAGGCTCTGCGTATTCAATATTATTTGTAACACTGCCTTCAAATTTTTTTATTGTGGTTTGCCATCCATTTCTTAATCTGCCTGTATCAACAGGCGTTTCTTTTTTTACTCTTCTAGTCCATTCAAGAGTAGTGCCAGCAACAGCATCAACGATAAGATCTTCAAAGAAGTCATCTATTTGATCTACTCTGATCTGTCGTGCCATGTTTACCTCAAAATTAATTCAAAACTTATTGGTATATTTCCCTGCTCATTTGTGTTGACTTGTATTATTTTATAATTTATACCACTAATAATAATTTTATCTTTTGTTGTAGGAACAAAGGTAATATCACCAGCAGAAATAGTAAGAATTTTATCTTGCGACTCAACTAAATCATTTGTTTGCCTTCTAACAACATTACTCAAAACACCTTTTACTGTGAATTTTGTTTCATTGTTATAAAAAACACCAGTTTCTTCATCATAAGTACCTTCACTCAACCTAACTATCGTAATAGTGCCACCTACTGCTCTCACTGCTGCTGAAGCTGCTTTTTTAAGTGCTGATGCAATACTCATAAGTAATAAGCTATAACCTGACCACTTGCCAAAGTAATACTTGTAATAACACCACAAACTTCAGATGAAGCCTTCATAGTTATGCCGTTTATAGTTGAAGATCCATTTTCTGTAATGTTTTCTGCAACAAAAGTAGCACTTGCATCTGTTAGGCAATGAACCTTGCCAAATCTGCCAGTGTGGGCATTTGTATCAGTAATGATAATTGCTGCTGGGTATTCGTATGCCATTAGTTAAGACCTCTTAATTGTTAGATTAGCACTTCCCCCTATTCTAAGACCTATCAAATATTGGTCAATAATTGGTGGGATGCGATCAATACCAGTTCTACCATAAAAATTAGGAGTCACGTTTATATTTCCAATACTCATAGCTGCAAAATCCTCTAAACCACTCAAACCGATACCGTCTTTATTGTTGTTGAGATAAACAGCAAGTTCGATTTGTGCGTCTTTTACTTCTTGTGGTATTTCTGTGTCTGTATAGTAATCAGCCATGATCCTGTTAGGGAAAGATAGGCCATAAAGGTTTGTATATTGGTCAGGAACACGAACACCGCTTCGTGGCCACTGCCTTGCCTGTGTATCAGATACCTTTGCACCTAAAAATTTTTCACGATCAATTCTTCTAGTGCTGGAAAATAAAGCACGATTCTTTTCGTCATCAGTGCTAGTTCCCCACGCTACAACGTCATCAGACTGAGTAAGACCTTCAACAAATGAATTTGCTTCAGCTAATGTTGCATAGCTATTAGCAGTCGCACTACCGACTGTCGCTACTATTGTGATCGCCATTTAATTTAACCTTCTTGGGTTTTGTTTTTGGTTTTGGCTTATATGTGGAAACTGAAGCCGCCTTTTGAGCAGCTTCGTTTTGTTCCCTCATACGCCTAAAAGCGTACATTCCCATTAACTTGAAGCACCCTTAAGAGCAACAAAGTTAATTACAATCGCTTCACTTAGTCCGCTACCACTTACGTTAGCAACAGTCACTTTGAAAGATCCTGATGCCATTGTGTTGGCGTTTACTAAATATGAACCAGCAGTTCCACCAGATCCATGACAAGCTACAACAACGTCAGTTGCTGCGATCTTGCTATTTGTCACTTCAAAAGTTACTTCTGCCGCAGCAGCTAAAGCCGCAGCGTTCATTGTGATTTGACCAGACTCTGTGTTTAGAGTTACACCTGTTGATTTGTCAGTGGCCTGAGTAACAGTGCCGCCTGTTGTTGGGCCTACTAAAGACCCAGCAGTTACATCAAATAAAGATGGCATGATTAATTACCTCTAGTCGTTATTAGAAACAACGGTAGCTCTTACGATACCGATATTCTTTGTTTCATAGACCTTCGACCAAGAGCCTACAGTTTCAAGAACTGATCTGTTTGGATTAACAGTTGTTACTGCATACTTCAAACCTACTGGATGGTAGATGTAGTGAAGATCAACAGCCATTGCTTCTTCTAAAGCAAGAATGTCTCTGTCAGTCTGTGTTCTGATAGGAGCTTGCTCACCAGTAACAACAGCGCCAGCAGTGAACATAAATACTGAATACTCAGTAGATGATCCAGAGCCTGTTGTAGGAATATCGTCAGAAACGATAACCTTTAGACCCATGAATGTTGGAACTGTTGGACTACCAAATGCGTTCTCAATAGAACCACCTGAAGCTGTAGCAGCACCACCATTAATGTCAGTAGCTAAAACAAAATCAACTGCTCTTCTTTCAACAAGGTCGTAATAGCACTTGCTATGCATTGCGATTGTTGTAAGCTTACCGCCTTGATCGCCTAGTAATGACTGAGCTTTTGCAACGTGTCTAGGACTTAACGCTGTTGGTGTATCACCAGACTCAGAATCAATAGTTAGATCAAACAATGCTGAACTGCTTGAGTTTGCATTGATAGAACCAAAAGCACCAGTTAAGCAAGAATATAAATCCTTCTGTTTCTGGTTGTTTACATACGCAGCCATTTTCTGAGCAATAGCAGCCATAGGATCTGTACTACTTCCAACAGCCAAAGATGCTAAATCTCTTGAACTGAAAGCACGACCTCTATGTAGAACAGCAGCAATCTGGTTATCTGCTGTAATCTTTGATGGAGTTAATGAAGTTGAGTCTGATAAAACCTCAAAGTCACCACTCAAGTTTGCTGAATAAAAGGGGATTTTTACGAAATCGCCACCAGCAGTTGAAGAAAGATTTAATTCAGCCAAAGGTTGCACAACCCCACTTTGAAGAAAGCTATCAGTCTGTGTAGTAGCCTCAATCAAATAGGGTGTAAACACCTCTGGAATAATTAAATCACTGCGAACTGTCGCCATGTGAATTAAAAGATATGTTTACTTCGAGGCACAACCTCTGACATGGCACAACCACGTTAGTTATATACTAACCTGTAACTGCATTTTTGAGCATATTATATTTATTAATATCTGTTCTATATAACCTAGCCTGTTCTGTAAGGTTAAATGAATCAGGTGCAAATGGGTTTTTATCATTTGCCACAAACTCAGTCTGTACCTTTGTTGTCGTAGCTCCACCGCCTTGTGGTCTTGGATTCTTTTGCACCCATTGAGGCATTTGCGACATTGCCCATTCTTTTACTGGTGTTCTGTTATAGCCATCAACAATAACAACAGTTCCATCTGCTTCCCTAGCAAGCTGATCCTTACTTATACGGCTTAACACATATTGAGGATCATGTACAACATCAGCAAGTGCTGTTACTGCTGGAGCTTCAACTTCTAGCTGTCTTTTTTCAGCTAACAACTGTTCAATCTTTTGTTTTTGCTGTTGCTCTGCTTCTCTGTACTGAGTTGCTAGTTTTTCTGTAGCCTCTTCATATCTACCTTTAGCCTCAAGTTCTTCTTGTTCTTTTTTCTGCTTGAAAGCAATTAAAGCTTCTACATCAACATCTGGTGGCACAGCTTTTTGATTTGCTTTAGCTTTCTTGTAATCATCTAATATTTCACTATTAGATTTTCTTAGTCTTTCAACTTCAGCCTTTAATGCAGTTATTTCTGCTGAGTTATCAGGCTTGATTACTTCGTCTGCCATAAATAAAAAATTTACAATTATTCACAATATTAGCTCCACTTTGTCCTGTCTGCCCAAAAAGCTGCTGACATTTTGCCTTTTGCAATATTTTTAGCGTGTCTAGCCTTGAAACTCTTGCGTTTTGCTTTATCTGCGTCTGATTCTCCTTTTCTTGGTGGTTTATTCTTTGCTCCCTGCATACCAAACCTGATGAGCTTGACCTTATCGCCTTCTTTGGCAAGAACAACATGAGACTTTGTTGGATGTGATGGGGTTCTCTTTGGTTTGTTAAAACCAGCTAATCCAAATTTTTTTAATCTAGGATCTTTGCTCATAATTTTTTATCCATATTTTAGGTCTAAATCGTATTGAAATAAATCGCTTCTTTTATCAACGATATTTTTATATTCTTCATTAAGTTCTACACCAATATATTTTCTTCCTAAATTTTTTGCTGTTTCTGCCGTAGTTCCAGAGCCAATAAAAGGATCAAGAACAATATCTCCATGTTCTGAGCCTGATAATATACAAGGTGTAATTAATTCTTTAGGAAAAACTGCAAAATGTGATTCTTTATATGGTTTTGTTTTTACAGTCCAAACAGAACGCTTGTTTCTTGTTTCAAAAAGCATCTGTCTTGCTCTTGACAACCCATTAAATTGATTCGTTTTATCTTTTGAGTTATTTATATCCATTGGTTTATTCTTGCCCCATCTTTCTCCTACAGCTTTTTCTTTAATTGCATCAGAATTAAAATAATAATCTTTAGACTTACTCAACAAGAAAATATATTCGTGAGATTTAGTACATCTGTCAGTAACACTTTCGGGCATTGGATTTGGTTTATGCCAAATTATGTCTTGTCTTAGATACCAGCCATCTTTTTTTAAAGCAAAAGCTAACTGAAAAGGTATTCCAAGCAAATTCTTCTTTTCATAATTATCACCAATATTTACCCATAAAGTTCCATCATCTGTAAGACAATCTTTGACTAAGCTAAAAACTTCAACAAGATTATCAATATATTCATCAACAGTTTTTTCAATTCCTATTTGATTAGGTTTGTCACCATAGTTTCTCACTCCAAAATAAGGTGGTGAAGTCACACAAGTTCTGGCTTTAAAATTGACATTCTTTAATACTGTCCTAGAGTCACCATAAAAAATTTTATTCATTTACCCTTCCTCTTCATTGCCATGTTATGAGCTTCAGTAAATGAAACTCCTTCTCTCATCTTACGTTTCATGTATTCCATGTGAGCCTTTGTGTGACCATGAGCCTTTTGATGCTTTGCAAGTGTGTTTTTTTGTCTGGTAGTTAGTCTCACTTCTTTTTCCTCAACAAATCAGCATCAGCTTTTCTTGCTCCACCCTTCCCAGAGATAAAACTATTCACTCTTCCCATAGCCCATGCACCCATAGGAACATTTCTTGATCCGCTGGACAAGTAAGCACCTTGCCCACGCCTATAGACGGCTGCAAGCTGACGATATGTAAATCTTGACTTTTCTGCTTTTGCCCTAAGACTTTTTTCTACGGCGGCGGACAGTGGTTTTCTTTTTGGAGCCATCTTGTTTTGTGCGTGATTTGGATACTGCCTTTATATCAATATACTCCCCTTTTCTGTAAGCTTCGGCAGTTCTTTTGATTTCTGCCGCTTTTGCACTTTTATTTTTAGCACCGCTAAGATATTTCTTTGCGACACCAGTTTTTTTGTCCTTTGGTACTTTTTTAAAGCGTCTAGCCACTAACAGCTTCCTCTAATTGTTTTATCAGATTAGGCTTACTGAGCCTTCTATCAAGCTCAATACCAATAGTGCGACCAAACTCTTCTAACTCAAGTTTAGACATTTTTGAAAAATCATTTTCTACAGAAACAGTTTCTTTGCCCTGTACTGTGAACTTATAACCCATTATTTTTTACCTCCTTTTTTCTTCTTTTTCTTTGTTCCCTTTGGCTTCATTGATCCGTAGTGTGAAGGCATGACAAAAAAGTAACTGACTTTATATTACTTCTTTTTACGTTTTTTAGCAGTTGATAAAGCGATTGCTTGTGCTTGCTTTAATGTTTTGCCTTCTTTCATCAGCAAACGAATGTTGCCAGAAATAGTTTTTTGTGATTTACCTTTTTTAAGTGGCATAGTTTTTATGTATATAACTGTTTTAACTTTTCTAAGGAAACTTCGCTACCGTCATTACGAATCATCTTTCTTAAGGCTGCCTGTCCTGATCCCTCTTTTTTGGCTGCTTTTTTAAATATTCTTACCTTACCTTCACTACCTAAAGTTTTTATTTGTAAATCTCGATCTTGTTGTAAAAGCCAATTTCCGTATGTAGTACCCTGCGGTACTCTGCCTGTAATACTTGGTCTTGTATCAAGTACAGATGCTGGTGGCTTTTCAAGACTTGGATATTTCTTTTGCAAACCATCAAAGTCAACCACAGGGACAGTAGTAGATCGACAGTTAAAATGTTGTGGTGGTGTTGGCCCTTTGTTGTATTCAAACTCTTGGCCATCAAGCCTCATACATATTGCACTTGTTCTTGAGTCTAGCGTTGCGACATATTCATATTTAGGACTTACTTTTTTATTTGCTGCATATACCGCCTGACTTGCCTGATTCTGTACTTGATTAATTGATGTTCTTACAATAGTTCGCACCTGATAATTAGCTAACTTTGTCACCTCACCTCCAGCCGCTGCAATCTGTCTAACATTTCCCTTCTGTGCAAAGTCAAGCCTTCCTATCATTTGTCTTGCAATCTGTTGTGTTGTTTCTCCTGAAAATACACCTTGTCTAATATGTCTTGCTAACTGTTGTTGCTGACGTTCTGCTATTCCTCTAAAAGCTTTCTCGACTGTTTGCCCATTAGGTAATGTGATTGCTGCTCCTTGTCTGGCAGTAAGTTCAAACTTACCAGCACCAAACTTCACAAAGTCATCTTCTGTAAATTGTTTACTGGTAAAAATATTTACTTCTGTAGGGTCAGTAGTAACAAACGATTCTGCATATTTAGGGTTGACCGCAACACTGTTAATTGGAATATTGCCTGATGCTGTTACCTTCTGTAGTTCATTCTTTATAAAATCAGTTTGCAGGAGTGCCAAACCCTGCAACTCCTGTGTCATTTCCTTAGTAGTAGTCTTTGCCCATGTATTTAAACTTGCTTTTGCCTGTGCAATAATAGCTCTTAATCTTTTTCTAGTTTGCGGTGCAATAATCACACCTTCTGCCGCTGCCTGTTGTCTTAAATCAATCTGTCTAAGTTTTTTTGCGGCTTCAACAATAATATCGTTATAAGTTGAGACAAATTTTCTAGAAACAGAATTACTATACCTATTTAGATCAATAGTTTCCCTAAAAAATACCTCTGGTGTGGACATTTATCATTCTTCCTCAGTGTCCGCTGGCTCCTCCGCTGGGGCTGGTGGTTCTTCCCTTTCTGTCAAACCTCCATTCTGTGTAGTTTCAATCTCATCTTCAACATCAAAATCATCACCCAGAATCTCTCCAGCCGATAGTTGATTTAGTAATGTCTCCTGACTGATGCTGCCAGAGGTAAACAATGCAAGTAATGACTGAATCTCTTGTGGTTCTAATCTTGCACTTACAAAGTCTCTATTAACAAAAGAACTTCCAGCATTAGGTTCATTAAGATATTCGCTATGAAACTTGAGGCAATTATCAATTAAATCTTGCATCTGCTGGGCAACAACCATCATTGTGCTGTCATTTTGAGAACGGTCTATTCGCTTAGCTTCGGCTGTCTCACCAACTAGCTTTTGCCCTAGCACCGCCGCCAATGACAAAGTATTAATCTGTTCTTTAATATCATCAAGCCTTTTGAACTGACTGTCATAGCTATCACCTGATGGGCTGATATATTCCATTCGTGATTCTGGTGGCAATGCAAGAGCTTCACTAGGGCCTGTTGTTATCTCATCTGCGTTTGGATAGCCAAAAACTGCAAGTAAAGGAACAGAACTGATGTGCAATATGTTGTCCAAATCAGACTGAATCTGGTAATGCTTAAGGTTTAGCTCTGCAATGTCATACAAAGGACTGCGGCTTTCATAAAATCCGACCCTGTTCGAGTAAGCAACGGTAAAAGGAATCTTGTCTTTCAAGCTCATTTCACCTTCTTCAAACAATTTATATTCACCTTTCTTGTCATCTTTCCTATGAATTTCATATCTACCACGTTCTAATACCCTGACCTGTGTAATGTTTTTCTCACCATACGCTCCATCTGGTTCAACAACCTTTTCTAACAAGCGTACCTGTGTTAGTTCTCTTGCTCCATCTATGATCTCAGTTCTCCAGCCTAATATATCTGATGGTTTATATGTCACCCAGTATGGCCTTGCCTTTTCTCCTTCCTTTGGTGCATCTACCAAAACACCACAATGCCCAAATGAAACAACTGTTCTGGCAGTCTGATATAGCCAAATATTCAAGTCATTACCTTCAAGGTCTACATCAAATAACTGTTCTCTTACCAGATCAGAAACATCATCAAGTCTTACTGGCTTTCTGACCAACATACCTGACAGCATTTTCTCTATTCTTTGTAGATATGGAACTACTGTTGACCTTGCTAATCTGCGATCATAACTATCATCTACTTCTCTTTCTAGCTGAGGCAAATATTTTCTATGCTCGGATCTAATTTTATATGTGCCTTCCTTCAAATCTGCTATCAAATCCCAAAATTGTGCCATGCGTTGATAGGCTGCATTAGGGCTTACAACTGTTGTAGGAGCTACGGTTACAGGTTGATTATAAATATTTAGTGAGCTGTACACAGTTTTACCCTCAATAATACCATGATCTTAATATATTCTAATCCCTGTAGGTTTGCCCGACCTTGCAAATAATGGATTAAACTCACGCCATATTAAATAACCAACAGCATCAGCCATGTGGTCATAACCAGACTCTTTATCAGGCTCTCCCTTTTCGTTGTATGACTGAAGTTCCATTGATTCGATTAGCTTTCTGCAACTGGCATGGATTTGTAAACGGCTTTCCCCTTTTCCGTTACATAATAAAGCCTGTACGGAAGCGATTCTGTCTCTAACTGGTGGGTTACTTCTGGGGCTTTGATTGCTGAAACCATATCCAGAAAGTATCTCAATGTCTGTCTGACTCGCATTTGTACTCCTGTTTCCTCCACTAGCATCTGGGTAAACGTAAATCTTATTCATAGGGTATCTGGCTTTTATCTCTTGGGCAATAGAATCAGTGTCATGTGCCTTAGAAATCTCATCAAATATTAACAATTTTTGATCTTGGACAATACCGATCACTGCGTTCATGTTGCCTATGTTGAAGTCAATACCAACTCTTAGTGGCTCAATACCAATATCAGGCTTGATGTTTGTGACATTTTGCTCTCTGGTAAAGCGGTCATATACTTGCCCAGTTGTTAAATTAATAAACTCTCCATTTAGGTAAGCTTGCAACATAGATGGGTCATAGTTGCTTTGCATACGTTCAATGAAGTCACTGGGCAAATGTGGGTTGTCCTGAGTCCTCATCTTTATAAGCTGCCTGTCGGTTCTCTCTTTAGCTTCGTCTGTACCAAATGTGTTATATAGCCACCTAAATCCTTCTGGTGTACTGGCTGCACAAAACTGACGAACATTACCAGCTCTAAGTCTTCCAAGTATTTTAGGGAAAGCTTTGTCTGCAATAGTTGGTGATACAACATCTATCTCATCAACAAGTACATGACTTAGGTTCAGACCAATAATCCTAGACCAGTTTTCAAATGATCTGCATAACAGCTTGCTATCACCTTCTTTGAAGTGCAAGGTATATTCTGGAAGCGGACTAGCTCTAAAAGTATATGGGATCTCATATTGCTCAAGGAACAACTCAAAGTCTGTTTGCCAAATATCTCTTATTAAAGGTGCCGTAGGCTCCATAACAGCACCAATAAATCCAATATTCATTGCAGCTAACTTAACTGCCATACTGCATAAAGCTCTTGTCTTGCCAGCACCATATCCAGCTGAAAGCCCTACTATCTCATTCTGGTTATCAAAGAACTGTTGCTGCGGTGGATGTAAGTCAGCCCTGATCCTGTTTAACAAATCATCAGTATCAATATCAACATATCTACTGCCTATGTGATCTAATACAGATCCTTCTTTGTTCAGTATGCTCAAGACATCACCTGACCTACTTTAGCCATTGAGTTTATACAGCCTAAAGCCACTGTAAGCTGCCCTGATTTCCTAGCCTCTTTTGCCAGTGATGCGTATTGTGATAAAACTTCCGCAGTAAATTGCCTTCTGTCTATATCAAAGTCTTTCTTAAGAATCTCTCTTGCATCTTGCATATAATTCTCAACAGTCCTTGAAGAAACACCCCACTCATCCGAAGCAATTTGAATTATCTCTGATCTGGTAGTACCAACAGACATAAGCTTAACTACTTTGTTCACTCTGAACTCATGCTCATTCTTGGTAGTTCTGCCGTTGGCCACTATGTAATTATGGTTTTTAATATTCTAAATGTAGCGTCAATCGTTAGTTTTTGTCGATTTCTTCTTAAAATACTCCTTAAAATATTGTTTATAATATTGATCTATTTCCCATTTTTTAAATTGTTTTTTTAAATTTTTATTCATTGTTTTTGTTTTTGTTTTGCCTGATTTTCAAAAGTTGTTTTAAGAAATATAAGTTCATCAATCCTTTTCCTTAGAGCATTAATGCGGTCATTGTTGAAGGAATTAAAGTCTTTGTTTTTCATTAAAAAGGCAATGTTGATTGATTAAAAGACTCTGGTTTTTTAGGTAAACACCAAAGATGTTCCTTCTTTCCATAGTTACCCATTACAAAGTCTTTAGTTTTTTCTAGTTTGCCATCATCAGATAAGTTTGTCATAGCTCTTCTTATTGATGTTATAGGGCAGTTTAATCCTGAAATAGAAAGAACCATTGATGGGCTTAATGGCTTTTCATATTGCTTAAAACAATTCATAATGTTGGCCTCTTGAGTTTTAGCTTTAGATTCTGATTTAGCTAATTGATTTGGGTTTTCTTGAATGGTGTTATAAAAAGTCATAATGATTTGATAGTAAAGTTTGCTAATTGATCTTTTACCTTTTGAACTTCTGGTGGTAGTTTTGTTTTTTTATTTTTTATGTTATTGGCTATTGCTTGATTCATCAACTTAGTTGTTTTAATCCAGTTTTCTTTTCTGATGTTGTGTATCTCTCGAACAATATCAATATCAAGATCCACACCAACATTGTTTCTTATGGTGTTATCTAATTCTCTGTAGCCTTTGCAGATTAATTGATTGTCCTCATCATATTTTGCGTTAGCTGCGGCACAGTAGCAAATAAGAGCTAAATCATGTCCACCACTACGTTTTCCTGAGTCGGTCATATCATAATCAGGCAAGTGTTGGTTAATTAGCCCATCAGAATTATGGATTATTCCAGAATCGTTACAGGCATGACATTCATAGTATGGTGCTTTAAATGTAACTTCCCGATCAATAGAAGATCTTTTATAATTTTTCATAGGTTTTAACAATCGTATAATTCAACTCTATATTTACACTTTAGCTTCCAAAGTCTTTGGGCATCTTCAAGTGTTTTTCTTTTAGGAATATAATTCCACTTTCTGTCTCTTCCGTAATAAAATAATCGGCCACAGCGTCTGCGTTTCATACCGCAGTTAGTAATCGAAGGCATGGTGTTAAAAAGGGGTGTTTTTAGGTTTTCTAAATGTAACTGCTTTATTTACAGGTGTCAATAAATATTGTTCATATTGACCTTTACTGATCCAGCGGTGAGCATCTGGGAACAATGGCGTAAACTTATCCTGTTTTAATTGCTTTGTTCTGGCTCTTATATCGGCCTCAAGGCATTGTTTTAGCTTATCCCTTGTCTTTGCATCTAATTTCATAAACTGCTTATATGTGTCGCTTTTCGATTGAGATATAGACCTCATGTCTTTTGGTATTGCCAGATAAGCTTTCCAGAAAGGATCAAAGCTTTTATTTTTATAGTTATTTGTTTTAGTTATATTGTTTTTCTTAGGGTGTACCTCTGACACTACCCCAGTGTCTGCCTGACACCCCCCTAGTGTCTGTGTGATACTACCCCCGTTTCTCTCTGACACTACCCCTGTTCCTGTGAGATACCCCCCTTGAATGACAGGATTTGGTACAGGTAATGATTTACAGTGCTTCCAAATACTGACTCTATAGCAGTTTGTTTTTTGGTTAAACTCATCAATCCGATACTGCTTTTGCAGTAGCCCAAGTTCTACTAACTCATTGACAGTTCTGATAACACTGGATCTGGACATCTTTGCATCTTTGGCAATCGTCTGGTAACTAGGCCAGATGTTTGGATAATAACTCTGCAATACCCACAACACTGATAGCTGATATGGTGTGACTTTGCCTTTTAAAGCTGTCGGCAAAGCTATGAATGGAGTATTCTCTGGAATAAAGCTCATTTTCTATGGAATATATTATTTCTGTAAAAGGCATGGAATCTGCTCCGCAGGGAAGCAAAAAACACGTTGGTAATGGAATAATGGTTGAGACAAGTAAGCGTTTGAAGTCATGGCGTAAACAGGTGAATTTTGAAACGAAGTTAGTAGTGAGCGATATAATCAAAGAACCAGTTGAGGTGGATGTTGTTTTCTGGTTCAAACGCCCGAAGCTTCACTATCTCCCAAACAATATGTTGCGTCAATCAGCACCTGTGTATATTACCAACAAAAACAAGGGTGATCTTGACAAACATTGTAGAGCCTTACTGGATTCTCTCACTAAATCCGCATTTGCTGACGATAGCCAAGTTGTAAGTTTACACGCTGTTAAAAAGTATTGCGATACGGAATCTGAAACTGGTGCAAACATCAAAATAAAAACAATAAATGAAACGGATTTCATGGGTGGCCTGTCCTAAGTGCCAAGAATACACAGATCAAAAAGTAAGAAGATCAGACCGCAACTCCAAACACGTTATTGTTAGACGTAGAGAATGTTATAAATGTGGTCATATCTGGCACACAATCCAATATCCAGAAATGATTGTTCCTGATATTAAGGCAAAATACATATTGGTTGAGTAGTCGGGTGATGGATCGGCTCTTCGCTAACCGCCTTGCTTTCCCTAAGTCTCCACTAGGTGTTGTATGGCTTTCAGATCCGCTTTGCATGGATCATCAGGCTACCCGACTCATAATTCATTCAATGCGTGTTCAAGTTGAAAAACAACTCTGGAAATAATACCAGCATCAAGATGTTCTCTTGAAATACCAGATCCAGATGGTGTTGATGGGTTCTTTTTTAAAAACTGTCTTAGCCTGTGGGCATCTTCAGCTTTGATGTTAAGAAAAATGTTCATGTAGTTTTTCAAATACACGAAGTTGTAATCTCTTACATTTAGATATTAACCCTTAAATCAATGGATCATCAAATTCTGGGATATTTGCGGTATAGATAACATCATCACAATTTTTTATTTCTAAGTTGATGAGAGCAATCTTTTCTATTGCTGCAATAACTTCTGCTCTAGTCCTTTTGTCACAAAGGTACTCAATAAACTTTTCTTCTTCTTGTTCAAGAAAAGCTTTTTTAAATTGATGTTCAAGTGTCATAGCTATATTGTACAAATAAATAAAAACCCCACCAGTTGAGGTGGGGCTGATAAGTTATAGGTTCATACAGTCAAGAGCATCTTTGAAAGAGCCAGCGTAGAAGCCGCCACCTAATTCACCTGTTACTGGATTTTCTACATGATCGTGAAATATAATTAGAATTTCATTTTCACCAGAGTCTTTAAACTCTTTGCGATCATCTTGTATTGCAAAAATATCTGGGTGCTTTGCTAATTCAGCCCATGATTTTGGTTTTGTTGCTTTCGTCATTTGAATAATTTGCGAAGTTTGAATAATCAGCCGATCTCTCGACCTCATGTCTTTATTATACATCTTTTACCTCTAATTACCTCTATATGTTTTAATCCTGTAACATTATCTTATAGGTATTGACAGGTAAATACAGGTAATATAATATTCAAATATGGCTGAGAGGCCATTCTTTCGCAAGGTATTTTAAATGACCGAAACTTACAACCACTTCGATTACTTGAATCAAAAGTTCAAATCAATTCCAGTAGTTGATCGAAACAACCCAGAGCATGAAGAACTTTTTAAAGAGTGGCTTCACGAACTTATCAAAGAAACAAAAGCTGGCAGAGAGTTTCCAGAGCATGATGAGGTCACAAAATGACCTCTTCTCCTAAGACACAAGCTGAAAAAGATCAGCACAAGAGAGACAGATT
>VTLG01011100.1_pt1 | contig 37416 bp, 63 predicted proteins | sample 4694571 | NCBI WGS metagenome assembly VTLG01 (sample SAMN12604809, study PRJNA352737) | marine metagenome | biome: ENVO:00000447; feature: ENVO:00000209|ENVO:00000569|ENVO:01000036; material: ENVO:00002151; isolation source: viral sequences binned using virsorter ...
AAGGTATTTTTGGTGAGCAACCAGTAGATTTATTTGGTGAAAAAGATGTAACAACTCCAGTAACTCCAAAAGGTTTAACTTTTCAAGATTTAGATATTCAAGATACTAGAGTAAGTAGAGGTGATCCCAACTCTCGTTTAAATCTTTTTCTTAAATCTTTTGATAGAAATAATTTACATCTCTATGAAGGTATAAAATTAATGGGAGATTATTTAGAACCTTCATATCCTCAAGCAGGAGAGTATTTAAAATTTTTTGGTGATAAAGGTATAGAAAAAAATAAACAAGATTTAGCAAAAAGACCTGATACATTACCACCACGTTTAGCTTTTGCAGAGGGTGATACTGGATATATAGCTGAATTTAAAGAAGATTTTAAAGAAGGTAACTATAAACCAGCATTTTTAAATTTATTTAATAATGTTGCTAATACTGCTGCTGATGTTGCAGGATCAATAGCTCCTATTGTTATTGGAGGTTTATCTTTATCAGTACCTGGAAGATTACTTTTTGGTACAGGTAAATTAGCTACAGGTGTATTAAGTACTTTAGGAGCAATAATGCCTGCTGGTCTTCCTATTAAAAATCAAGTATATACAGAAGCTATAGATTTAGGAGCATCAGTCGAAGAAGCTCACAAAAAATCTAATTTTGGTGCTATAGTTTCTGGAGGATTAAATGCTCTTGTACCTATTATAGCTGTACGTGGTGTAGCAAATGCATTAGGTAATAAAGGAGCTATTAAGTTTTTTACAAAAGAAATTAAAGAAGAATTAAGAGAAGAAATGTCAGAAGAAGCTGCTGAAAAAGTAGCAAGAACTGCAGCAGAAGGAGTAGTAAAAACAGCAACAACACCTAAAATTATCAAAAGATATGTAGCTCCTAGTATTGCAGGAACAGTTTTAAAAAGAGGAACACAAGCTGCTGTTTTAGAATCTGCTACTGAACTGGCACAAGATGAAATTGCTATGATAGCAGCAGGTTCAGCAGCAAATCCAGAAGCAACATCCTATAAAGAAATTTTAGAAAAACTTCCTTATACAGATGAACAAATAAAAAATAGAAGATATAATAGTGCTTTTATGGGATTTATAGGAGGTAAAACAGTAGGTATTGCTTCAGGAACTGTAGAAGGATTAAGTAATCAAGATATGGTTTCTCGTCTTAATGAACAACTAGATGAAATAGATAAATTAGAAAAAGCAGGACCAGATTTAGATAATGAATTAGCAAATATAATTCGTGGTAATTATGGTAAGACTAAAGAAAAATCAGGAGTACTCGCAGGAGTATTAGGATTATTAGATTCAACAGTACGTAGATCTATAACTCCACTTGAAGAAATGGCTAGTAGAAGTCCTGAAAATAAAAGAGTATGGGATGCTTTCTATAATTTTTATCCAAATTTAAGTCAACGTGTAGGTTCATATGGTATAGAAGCTTTTGATGCTTCACAACCAATAAAAAAAATTCTTAAAACTCCTTTTGCAAAACCTATTAAACCTAAAGATAATAAAGCTGTATTTGAATTACTAAATAATATGTATCCTAATAAAAAATATACAGAAGCACAAAAAGAAAGTGCTAGATTATTTCGTAATATTCTTGGAACTAAGATTGATAATGAAATAATAATAGATAAGGATAATCTTGTTAATTCTGTTATAGATGATACACGTACCTTACGTGATGTAGAAGATGCTATTGTTTCTAATAGAATAACAAGAGAAGATTATAATGCTTTAAATATTATTTATAATAGATTAAAAGATAAACATAGAAATGATATAAATAATATACAAAATTTAGATATTACTTTACAAGAAAAAGCATTAGGAGCATTAACTACTAAAATTAGACTAAATCCAGACTTTAAAAAATTAACTCAAAAAGAAATAGCACCTTCTTTAGTAGATGGTATATTTGGTGACTTATCAGAGGTAGGAGCTAGAGTAGGATTTATAGATAATTATTTAACACATATATACAGAACTGGTACTAAAAAACGAAGACAACAAATACAAGATATACTAATAGAAGATCCATTAAATTTTGATAAAGGTGATGCACTAGAAACTGTTGCAAATATGCAAGGAAATCAAGGTATTTATGTTAATCCTGATACTGTTATAAGATTATTCGATCCTTTTGAAAATAACACAGTCATAGATCCAGAAAAAGATTTTCAAAAACCTCGAAGAATAACTAAAGAAACATTTAAAAAATTATATGAAGCAGGTTTAGTAGAAACAAATGTTAAAAAAATTGTTGATAGATATACTTTAGAAGCAGGTACAAAAATAGAATTAAGAAGACTTGCTGATACGTTTAATAATAATATAGGTAAATCAAGAGATATAGGTACTTTACAAAGAAGTGAAGTAGAGCATATGAAAGATATATTTAATGCTATGCAAGGACAATATGCTAATATTCGTAATCCTGCTGTAAGAGATTTACAAAGAGAATTTATAACATATCAATATATGTTGACATTACCTTTATCTGCTCTAACTTCTTTAACAGAACCTTTAATTATATTCAGTAGAGTTAAGACTAAACATGCTTTATTTGGATCAATAGATGCAGGTCTTAATGCTATGCGACAACTAGGTAGAACAGTCTATCCTAAGATGAGTATGAGATCAAAAGAAAGAGCATTTCGATCAATACTAGAAGGAGTAGATGGTACATTAGCTGAAAGAATGGGTAATATTCCAGGTATAGATATTAATAGAAAAGTAACTGATGCCTTTTTTAAAGGTATAGGATTAACAGCAGTAACACAAGCTAGTCGTGATATAGGGTATCAAGCAGGTATGCGACAAATGAAAGAAGATTTATTAGATACTCTTATATATCTTAAAACAAAAAAACATACAAAAGAATCTATTAGAGCTAAAAAAAGATTACTAGAAATGGGTTTAACAGATAATAAAATTAATAATCAAGAGATAATAGATTTTGCTGAAGGAACAACTACAGAGGTTCCTCCCCTTTTACAAAGAGCTATGGCTAGGTTTGTAAGTGAAATTGTTATGGCTCCTAATGTTATTAATAGACCACTATGGATGAGTTCTCCTAAACTTGCTATGGTTGCACAATTAAAAGGTTTTATGTTTGTATTTGGTAATACTATTATGCCTAAGATTTGGAGAGATATATTTAAACCTATGGTACAAATGAAAAGATTACCTGTAACTGAAGCAGTAAAGTATGCAATAGCTTTTGGATTAATTATGGCAGGTACTATGGGTATTCAACAAATAAAAGATGATATTAGAAATGATGGTGAAGGTCCTTGGAATGATTTAACAACATTTGAAAAAATGATAGATGCTATATTGCGTAGTAATATTTTTGGAGCAGGAACTGTTTTATTTGAATCTGCAAAGTCTTATAAATATGGACTTAAACCTTTAGAAACTATAGCAGGTCCTGGAATAGCATGGTTAAGTAATGCAATATCTGCTATGGCTCAAGCAGTAAAAGGAAATCTTGGACAAGTATCAAGATTTTTTATAAACTCAATACCTATATTTAGTGCTACTGCACCTAGAGAATTTAAAACTGAAGGGAAAGAAGCTCTTACAGATATATTAGAAAATATAAAAGATTCATTTGATTAGGAGAATAAAAATGGAAGACATGACAATGTTATGGAATGGAATACTTACCCTAGCAATAGGAGGATTTCTATGGTGGATACGTGGTACACAACAATCTATTTCTACATTAAGAAGAGATTTAAGAAATCATGCATTGTCAGATGGAAAGACTAGAGAACATATAGCAATAACATATGCTACGAAAGCTGAAGTGAATAGTGAAGTAGGAAAGATATTAAATAGATTTGATAAACTGGAAGATAAACTAGATAGATGGATGGAAAAACATTAAAATCTATAGAAGATAAGATTACAGAAACTATAGATAAATATATAACACCTTCTGTATCAATGCATGGTGGAAAAATAGAATTACTTTCTTATGATAAAGAAGATAAACATGTCCATGTAAAGTTAAGTGGATCTTGTGCAGGATGTGCATCATCTATATATACTTTAAAGATGGGTGTAGAAAAGACACTACAACATTTCTTTCCTGAAGATATTAAAAGTATATCACATGAAGAAGCTGAAATAACTAATCCTTACTACACTTAAAACTTACACTTCTTCACAAATTCCATAACTTTTTTTTTACCCAATATTTTTAAAGAATCTATAATATTAGATTCTAAACTCTCAGGTGATATATCAATTTCTTTATCACTTTTCCCTCCCCTTATACGAGACAAAAGTTCAAGTGCTTTGATAGCACTATTTGTATGACCATGCTGCTTGGCATAACTGTATTGAGTTTCAATTTCAGATACAACATTAACATTTGTTTCAAGATTATTTTCTAATTCTTTTATACGTTCCTGTATAGCTTCTTCTTTAAGGAGCTTATATCCTTGCGTATGAGCATACTTTGTATTATAACCTGCTACACGTGCAGCTTCTGAAGCATTGTGGTGAAGAACGTAAGCTTGAGAAAATTTTTCTTGTTTATCAGTTAATGCCATTAATTAAGAATCCAATGTATAAAACCTACAATACATCCTGTTATAACAGCATAATAAAAAGTAACAATAAAGACATTAGAGTTCTCGTCCTTTTTCTTGTTGCCATTTAAGATCATTTTGATTTGGTATAAGATCTTTTTCAACATCAGGTATTATCCTCCATTCATTACTATCTTCTGGTCTTCTCTGAGTCGTATCACAACCTGCATATTCTATTTTAATATCTTCAGGTTGATCTTTCTCAAAGTCTATAATCTCATCATAGTAAGGTCCTACTTGTGTCTGAAATGTATACTTTAACATCTTCTGACATTGTTCAACTCCTATGTTCTTTGAGTAAGGAGCACTTTCAAACCTCGTGCAATCACCATGAAAGCATACAATAAGCATAGCTACATAGAATATATCAGGCATTACTACTCTTCACTTACTGTTGTAGGTATAGTAGGTGCATCATATTGAGTTAGATAATAACCTCCCCCTACAATTAAACCTAATACTATTATTGTAAATATAAATGTCTTCATTATTTACAACTCCTTTCATCTGAACATGCACTAGCAGTTTTTACTACTGGTGCTTGCACTTCTTCTATAGGTTCAACAGTTACAACTTGATGAGGACCTACACTACAGGCTGTTAAACTACACCCTATTATTAAAGTTAATATAGTTATTAATATAAATGTTTTCATTAGAATTTAAACTCCTGTTCTAGAAATAATATACCACTATCATCATGGTTAAAGGAAAACTGGTTTAGATCTTTTCCAGTTTGTTTATCCCAACCAAATTTAATAGTATCTCCACTTCTTTGTTTATATTTACCAAATAATCTTAATTTACTTTTAGGACTTTCATCCATATCAAAGTAGTATCTATAACCTGCAGACCAACCTGGAAGAGTACTATATCCTTCATCTGCATCTGCTGGTTTAGGTTTTCCAAAAAGTAATGCTACTATAAATATAGCAACAATAACACCTACAACAATCCAAGATTTCTTGATATTATATTTAAGTATAAATTTTTGAAGTTCTGTTTTAGGTTTTCTAGCCATATCTTTCCTCTCTATTTTAATCGTTTATATTTATCATAACTTCTAGCACCTGTATAACCAAGATAACCCACACCAAAGAGTGTTACGATAGATTCAGGTATGGCTGATAACCAACCATGAAAACCTTCTATTAATCGTAAGGATAATTCAGGATTAAAGGCATGAACAAGAGCCATAGGTATTGATACTAGTATTAACAAGTACACTACATATAGAAATGTAGGTCTTGCTCTGGATGTCCAAGGATCTTTGGACTGTGCTTCAGCTACGATAGCTGACAACTGCTTTTCAACTTCTTGTAATTTACCTGATTGTGCTTCTTGAATAAGTTTTAATTTTGCTGCTTCTCTAGCTTTAGGATCAGGAATAACTTTATCAAGAACACCACTAACTAGTGGTAACAGACTTGTTAATAGATTTAACATTTGGTTCTCTCCTTTTTATACAAGTACCAATAGTACCTTTTGTACTTGTTGTTGCTATATAAATTTTTATGTGTTTAAAATCTTTCCAAATTGTAGCGAATTTATTTATCCACCAATCATTACTAAAGACAGATACATGAACATTTCTGCCTTTATGTTTTCCTGTTAAGAAAGTTTTTCTAGCTTCTTGAGAACAAACATTTATGAACGCTACTTTATTTGAAAATCTTAATACTTCTCTTATTACCCAATCTAAATCACTTTCAGGTATATGTTCTAATACATCAGTACATAATACTATATCATATTTTTTATTAGGTAATTTATCATGTTCAGAATATGCAGGATCATAAAGAAAAAATTCTTTTATATTCCACATATCCTGTACAGGTTTATCAAAATCTTTACATTTATTATCAGCATCTGTTAATTTAAAATCTTTTGTGTAAGGTAAACCTTTACCACAACCATAATCAAATAGTGTTTTACATTTATTACTTATGATTAAATCTTTTATAACATGAATAAAAGGAATTAAACTTATACCTTTAAAAAGACCTTGCTGTTTATGCATTTCTTTGTATGTATCCAGTAATTCAACATACTCTTGAGATGGTTCTGGTTTACGTGGTAGTACATAATCAGTCATCAAACATTTCTCCAAAAGTTTTATGTTGATTATTCTCTTGAGCTATTGTCCATAAAGCAGATACTAATGTATTCTCTCCATGAAAAGTAAAATCCATTTCCATTTTTTGATCAGCAAAAGTTCTTTCACAATCTTGAGCCATAGCTAGTAGTTCTCCTGTTGTCCAGAAGTTTTGATCTCTTACACCTACTTTAAAATACTTTGGTCTTGGTTCTTCATCTTCAGCACCAGTAGTTTCTTTTCTCATTTCTTTTGTAGGTTCTTCCATATTACAATCAAAACCAAATAAATCAAAAGCTCTAAAGCCCATGGTATGCATGATACCTATGGTTCTCATAGCAGCACACGTGCCACCTGTTATAAGAGTAGCTCCTTGTGGTATACCTAGTTCTTCATTTACTTTAACTTGGTTATTTTTTATACCTTTCTTCTGTTCTTCAGGATCTCTTAATGATTCTGTGAAGGCATGCCATCCCCATATATCTGCATTTTTTTCTTTCAGATACTTTGTAACAGAAGGATCAGTCATAGATGCTACAAAGAATTTAGTTTTAGAATCAACTTCTTTAAATAAATCTTTTCTTACTATACCATGTGTACTTGTACCTGTAATAGGTCTGGGATCAAGAACAACACAAGCCCAAGGTTGTATTCCTTGTTTTAATAAATTTAAATAAGAATGTTTAACACATACAATCTTTGCTTCACCATTATATTTTTTAATGGTAGCTTTTAATTCATTATAATTTGTATAAGGTCCACCTGAAACTATAATAGATCTACCTGAATGATAAAGATATTTTCCCAACCATTTTTTATCATCTACTAAATTCATATTCTCTTTTATATTATTACGTATATAATCTTTTGATACACAATCTCTAGGATTAACTACGATAGGTACATTTAAAAGAGATTTAGGAATATTAGATAATTTTTTATCATTTAAAAATATAGCTAAATGTGTATGTCCTCCACCACGAACTCTATCTCCTGAAGGTAATACCCAATGTCTAATATTTTTATTCTTTTCTTTTTTAACTTTATCTAATACTTTATTAGCTCCATGAAATTCTTCTGGAGTTTGATTGCCATCTTTATCTTCTAAAAAATAATGATCAATCATAACAATAGGATTGTGTTTTAAATATTTATAATCACTTGCAACTGTTTTAATACTATTACCACCACCTATTAAAACAAAGTCAGTATTTAAATCAGTACGATCTTTTAACATATCTCTGGAATTACCTTTACCTATTTCAAATGTAAAAACTTTCTTGTCCTTCATCATCTTAGCTCTAAATTCTTTTAATCTTTTTATTACTGCAGACTGAGTATTATGAGCTTTAACATTAAATTCTTCTATATCTGTTTCAGTAGTAGCATCTTCAAATAAATCAAAACCTTTATAAACTATTTCATCATGGTGTTTAAAAGCAGTAAGAGCCATTTCAATAGCACGACCTGCATTCCAAGTACCTACTTCTATAAATGATTTAGGTTTATACTCATCTATAATTTCTAGAATTTGTTTATATCTATTTGGCATAATATCTGGACTTGTTTCATCTGAAGATAAATTAAATAATCTTTTACCAGAACTATCTCTAACAGGTAACATAGTAACATCTTGTACACCTTTAAAGTGCATAACATAATCAGAGATACCATCAAGTGCTATGATTTTCATACCATGTGCCTTATAAATATTTAATAATCTTTCTGTTATAAAAGCATCATGCCATTCTCTATAAGAGATAAGCTCTCCTGAATTATAAGCACCTCTTAGATCACCTAATAAATCTAGAGCAGGTTGTTTATTTAAATTAAAAGCCATGAAAGATGTATCTAGATATTGTGCTTTATCATCTGTAGTTCTTATACCTGCATAAGCTATATCACAAGCTTCAGGTAGCATGGCAAGTATATCATCAGGTACTAATCTTTTCTTGGCAAAAGAATCAGCATCAATCCATATCAACCATCCTGCTTCTTTATCTTTTTCTGCTAATTCAAATGCATATTCTGTTAGAGCATAGACTTTATGTGCCCATCTAAGAACATCAAGTCTCCAATTATATTCAACCTGACCATTTTCTGTACCATCATGTATGGAATTAGCTTCTTTAAAAGTTGTATACTCTTCTATATCATGTAAACTTTTATAAGAAATAGATTTAGTTTTAGGAAGTGAATAACTTTCTAATGAACAATCATGTGTAAAACATGTGAGCTGTAAAGAAGGTTCCCATTGTTCACTAACTGACTTTAAAAAATGATGTCCAACATTCTTTAAAATATCTTCATTAAATGAAGTAACAAAATTTATTTTTGTCATATAACATAGTCCTTTGATTCATCAATAAGACCATTCATCTGTAACCATTTAGCATCATTACACCATTCAACAGCATACTTAGTATCTTGATCTCTCTTAGGACCCCATGCTTTAAACCAAGGTCCACCTGTTGTAAAGTGTACATTCTTTGCTTCTAGTTTAGTATCTGAATGTCCATCTAACCAGTTCCAATCTTCAGGTATTCTACCTATATCTGCTTCTTTATCTGGTAGCCATTCAAATCCATGCAACCATCTACCTGCTTTAGTATTAACATCTTTAACTGTAAGATCTTTATTTAAATCATGTCCACAATTAAACATCATAAGACTTGACCAGTTCTTTCTACGATATGGTTCTTGTGCTTTACCATCCATCTTCATACCTTTTTTAGGTTCATATTCGTGATGCACACACCATAAAGGATAATAAGAATTATCACATATTTCAAATAACTCACCTATATCAGTACGAACATACATATCACAATCCATATATAAAGCATATCCTTCATACATATTAAGAGCAGGTACTAAAAATCTAGTAAAAGAAAAGTCAGTTGAGAAAGGTCTGCCATCTATTACATCATAAGGTTGGTCATGTAGTATTTCATGTTTTCTTGTGTATAATCCCATTCGTTCTACAACAGGTTTTTTAAGTGGTACAACTCGTATGGGGTCCATAGCAATTCGTTCTATAGAAAATTTTAAAACTTCGTAAGCTGTCTCTTCTTTTGGATCGTATCCAATATAAACTGTATTTATACTTTTCTTCTTTTTAATCATAGTATCTCCAATAAATAAGAGAGGACGTAATAAAACATCCTCTCCAGTATTTCATTACTGAATAGTAATGCTCTTTGGTTTTTGTTCATCAGGTATTTCATGGGTTAAAGTAACCACTAATACACCATCTTCTATTTTTGCTTCATCAACTTTTACATTTTCTGCTAGAGAAAAGCGTTTAGTAAAAGCTCTCCTTGCTATATTCTTATGAAGATACTCCTCATTAGAATGTCTTGTACTAGAGTCACCTCTGATAGTTAAGTATTGATCTTTAACTTCAAGATTTAATTCATCTTTTTTAAATCCTGCGACTGCTAGTTCTATTGTATATTTATCTTCACCTGCTTTAACAATATCATAAGGTGGATAATCGTTGCCACTTAACACATCATTGTTTTGCAAGGCTACCATATGATCCATCAACTGATCAAATCCTATGGCATATCTATTTATATTATGAAATAGACTCATCTTTTTCTCCTTTATAAGCGAGTTATAGAACCCATGATTGGCATTCTATAGTGTAATTATGACACACTTTGCGATAAAAGTCAAGAACTTTTTTCTTATAAACCATATTTAATAAGTAAATAAACTTTATAATAATAGTCAAAACTTTTAGGATAATGTTTAGGATTTGGAAGTCCTACAATTTTAAACATTTCCTTCATTTCTTTCCATTCTTCTATCGTGTACTTCTTATACAATGTACTTGAGCATCCTCTATGTTGTATACCTCTTTAATTTCTTTTATAACTCTTACTTTCTCTTGTATACATTCTTCTTCTGTATCATACTCTTCTACTTCTAATTGAGAATTACCATTAAAAGAAACAAGTATATATAATAGCCATATTGTTTTCATTTAAGTATCTCCTTTTCCAGATTCTTCTGAAAAATATTTATTAAACTTATCTTCTTCTCCATCATACTTTGCACTATCATCAGGAGGTGTTCCTTTACGTGTTATGTTTGCCCATATACCTGAATATTTTTCATTTACATCTAGCCATTTATCTGCTTCCTCTAATGAATCAGGAACAATAGCTTCAGTAGGACATTCAGGTTCACAAACTCCACAATCTATACACTCATCAGGATGAATTACTAGCATGTTTTCTCCTTCATAAAAACAATCAACAGGACATACTTCTATACAATCCATGTACTTACATTTTATACAAGCTTCAGTTACTACATATGTCATTATATATCCACCAACTCACATACACCTGCAGTACAGGCAAGTTGTTGTGATCCTTTTGTATTATCTTCTGTTTCAAATTCCTGAAGTTTATTCCAATCTATTTCTTTTGGAAGTTTTTTCCACAAGCTTTTATATTTATTTGCAGTTATATCCTGATAAGGTGCTTGCTTATATGAATGATCTGTATGTGGTAAAAAAGACACACCACTTAAATATTTAAAATTATTCCAACACCATGATCCAACAGGTGTCCATTCATTTTCTTTAACTGATATAGTTACAGAAGGTTTATGTTCACACCAATGTTGTGCATATATTTTCCAGAGTTCTAATTGTTGTATAGCTGTCATATCATTACGACATACAGAACCTTTAGGAGCCATCATAGGAAAAGAAAAGACAGTTGTATGATCAGGTTTTAAATAATCAGGTTCATTAGGTATGCCTGATGCTTTCATAAATTCTGTTAATGGATCTTTATTATCACCTCTAACTGTTCTAATGTAATAAGGATTATGTCTGGCATGAATACCACTAGCACTATCTACTAATTGACTAACAGTACCTGAAGGTTTAACACAAGTGATTGCAGTTGATTGTGGTATACCAAATCTACTTGCCCATTCTTTATTTGTTTTAATAGAAACTTCTCTTAAAATTTGTAAAGTATTTTCTAATCCTGTATCAGTTCCATTTAATACAGAATTATCCATAATACCTGTAAGAGATACACCTAATAATCTTTCTTCTTCTGTATTATCTATCCATCTCTTCCTTAAATAACCAAAGTTTGTAAAGGTTGCTTGTATAGTACCAAGTATGGTAGCTATTTTTATTTTTCTTTTTAAGCTGTCCATATTATCTGTAGATCGTACAACAACTTCAGTTAAATTACAGAATTGATTAGGTCTAAGAATAATTTCTGAACAAGGATTAGTACCAAAATCTACATCAGCATTTCTTCTACCATTCTGTTTAGCTTTAGCTTGTGCTGATGCTCTATTAAATATACCACGTTCACCTGATTTACTTTCATATAGAGATAGCCATTCTTTCATAAAGGTTCCTGTATCAGGTTGATCAGTATATACAGCAGAATTATTTGCCAATGCTCTTTCAGGATTTGTATTCCACCATTCACCTTTCTTAGCTGATCGCATTCTATCATCAGATAAATTAGATAAAGATATTAATGCTGACCTACGAACACCACCAACAACTACAACTTCTCCTGTCTTACAAACTATATCATGGCATTCTAAACTGGTAAGCTTTCTACCTTGAGCATTCTTAAATTTACTAATAGTAAAATCAAATAAATCTACAAGAGGTTGAGGTCCACTTGCTCTACCACCAAATGTTTTAAGTCTGGAACCTGCAGGTCTAACTTTAGTTACACTTATCTTAGGTATTCTACCTGTATAAAGATAAGATACTAAATCTCTAAATGCTCTTGCCCATCCTTCTTTTGAATCAGCAACAGATATAACATCATCTGTATGTTCAAATTCTTTATCAGGTATAGTAGGTAAACCATTTATGTATGGTCTTTCAACAGAAAATCCTACACCTGTTCCATTCATTAAGACATATAGAACTTCATCAAATGCTTTAGGACTATCAATAGGAATATAAGAACAGTTATATCCTGCTATATGTTCTCTATCTAATGCTTTACCTGCAGTCATTAAAGCTCTCATGGATGGCATTACTTCAAGAGATAGTATAGCTTCTTCAATCATATGCCATGTACCACTAGTTACCTTTACCTCAATATTATTTTCTATATGACTTTTAAAATATTTTATTAATCTACCTACAGTTTCTACCCAAGTCTCTCTTCTTCCTTCTTCTTCTAACCATCTTGAATACCTAGACATATGTATAAATGATTGGTAATCAGTTGGTAAATAATTACTTGCCATTATCTTTTCTCTCCATAAGCTAACTCTAATATTAATTCTGCATAGTGTATTACTTTTTCTATATCTTTTTTACCTTCACCTTTTGTTCTATGACGAGTAATATATTTTACCACATTTCCTTCTAGAAAGTCAAGATTATTCTGATAGATATAATCAATAGGTTGTATCTTACAATTCTTATAATGATCTCCACCTATCTGTTTTTCTGAAGCACTCATTCTTGCCATGTATTCATCATACCTTTCATTTTTTATCCAAGACTCTTTTAATTTTTTGTCTAACATAGCCTATCTCCTTTGAGTTAATTACTTTGTATGCAAACCCTCTTGTATAATCAGGATCTAATCCTGCATTATAGCACACAGTTTCAAAGTTATCACACGTTACACCCACACTACAGAAGAACCATGCACGTGCTCTCTCCCTCTCAATACTTGTTTGAGAAGGTTCTACTTTACTCTTTGTTTTCGTAGCATCTAATAATGCTTGTAGTATAACAGATAAGAACAAAACTCTTTCAGGATTATCTCTAGTTTTAGAAGAGACTTCTATCGCTACACTTAAATAGTCTTCTTCCATTTATCATTTTTCTTTTGGACTTATCTCATCTTGAAATGTATTTTGTAGCATATAGATAGCTTCTTCATTTTCAGCAGCTATTTTTATTTGCTTAATAAATTCATCAATAACTTGGGGATGTTCTCCTATACCAACAGGATGTTCCAAGTATATACGTGCAGTAGAAATAGCTTTATCTCTTACTGATTCAAATTCAGATAATGCTGACTCATACATTGCTTTCTTGACTGACATTGTTTACCTCCTTTCTTAATCTTTTTACTTTTGTTATAGTTCCTAAAGATCCTTTATGTTTAAATCTTTTTCTTTTTATAACTTTTTGAGGTGGATATTGATAGCCACAATAACCTTTGTCATATGTTGTTGCTATTGCATTCAAAGCTCCTTTATTATAACCATTTTCGTCTGCCCATGAACTTAAACAATCAACAACCATTCGTTTACCATCAAGATAAAATTCTACTTTTCCTTTTGATGCATCTTTATAACTCTCAATAGGTCTATACCATTTACCACCTACATAAGAATTATAAAAAGCAGGTTTATCACTACCTGGAATAACAGCAGTAAGCACATCCCATTTTATTTGATAGTATGCTTCATAGTAACGTAGACTTCTTTTGTTTTTATACTCAGCTATAACTTCAAACCTAAAATGTTTCTTACCTATCTTTTCTATATCAGCTTTAAGATACTTGGAAGAACCTATATAAGTTTCCCATTTCATTTTCCTTTTAGCTTTACCTAGAAAATATTGCTTACAACCTACATATGCTTTACCTGATTTCATATTGGTTATAATATAAACAAAACCAAATTTCTCTAGGTTAGCTTCAAAAGGTTTTCCAGTATCATAACATACCCAATGACTTACCATGATGTAACTTCCTCTACATCAGGTGTCCTATTAACTTGCGTAAGAAACCTGTAACCTTTTGCATATTTAAATACACGTAATCCTTGACCTTCATTAGCATCACTCCAACAAGTACGCTTATGTGGACAATACACGCAATTAAAAATAAGCTTACGATTACCACTAACACCATCAGGAATATCAGAATAACACTTATCAGGTGGAGTATCTTGCTCCATAACTCCTTTAAGATATTCAACTCTTTTTTTAGCATCAATCATTTCCATTGAATGTACACGTGTTAAACATATCTCTCCATTCTGTTTATTTATAGCAAGAAAAGCAGCTTCATCTACATTATTACCTTCAGCATAAGCTGATATTTGTGCTATATATCCAAAAGGATCATCAGAATAAAGAGTTCCTTTAGAAAATTTCTCAAAACTTTTAGCTGATGCACTCTTACAATCAACTAATACATCATCAATCATACAATCTTGATGACCTTTAATACCACCAACATCAACTTGTTTCTGCTGATCAGATACTTTATGTCCTGCAACACGTGCAAAAAGAATTAATAATTCCTCAAGAATATGTCCATATAAAAACTTAATACGTGTGCTAGGTTCTAATGGTAGTATCTTTTTATCTGAATTTTTATCATACCAAAGTTGTCTTGCAGGTTTACCTATAGAAGATAAACGTAAGTTACGTTTGATTGCAGGCTTCTCTTTAAAAAATTCAGCTACAGTTTCTTTCAAACTATTCACAAATATGTCTAAATTTTCATCTAATTTTTTCTCATCTATTTTATTATCAATATTAGAATCAAATAAAGCATAAATATCTTTTATTAATGTATCTATTGTTTTCATAATACATAATGGGGAGACACACGTTCAGTAGTATCTCCCCATCCTTTCATGGTTGGTTAAGAAGCGAAGGAAACTTCCCCATCAGCTTCGTTACTTACAAAGCCATCAGGAACTACTTCAAAAGCTTCATCTGCATCAGCATCTGTATTATAAGGTACTAAATTAGTTACCTGTATAGCACGTAAATCAGCAGAGACTCCAGAACGTCCTTTGAACTCCCATTCATATGTACTATAAAGTACATTGACTTCTGAACCATTACCAATTAATGTATTAATCATGGTACGTTTTTGTGCATCCTTAACTTCAGGTGCTTTATTCATGCCACCATCTTTACGTCTAACTTTACGTTTAACAGTAACAAAATCTCCACGATCATCTCCTTTATTCTTAATTTCGAGACCATCATTCTTTGCAACCTCAATATTTTTCTTATCAAGATTACTAACGTCTACTGACCACACTCCATCTGAATCGAATGTAGTATTTGGGCTAACGATTGATGCCCAATATGCATTTCCTTTTATGACACTCATTGGTGTACTCCTTTTCTAGTTATTAATAAAGTAATTATGACACATCTAATTAGAAATGTCAACACTTTTTTTCCATATAAAAGTATTTTTTAAATTTAATATCTTAGACATCTCCATCCTAGATATTAAATCTTTTTTACCCTGATAACTTCTACCCCAAACTTTGTATTCAGCATCACGATAACTATCAACTCTTGTTTTCTGATCAACAAATGTATGAGCTAGATTTACTAGATCTTTTGTCTCACAAAAAACAAAATCCTTTTCTCGTTCAAATACTATGTAATCAGCTTTACCATAGAGCCAACCTTTATCACCCATAGTATTTAGAAACTCAACAACAATCCAAGTGTCATCAAAGGTTCTACTTTTATTCCCTGTTCGTCTTGCTTTAATATCCACACTAAAAGTCTTCCCATATTTTTGTAAGACTAAATCAATGTGCTCTCTTATATTTTGTTCTTCTGAAGCAATCCATATATTATAATCCCTGTGTTTTGCTTCTTGAACAAAATTATTTTCTACTGCTATACCACGTTTGATATAATCAGCATGATCTTTTCTACCTTTAAATTCCTGTACTAATGTGTCTGTGCCCATGTCTTTCCTGCCTTCCATTCATTATCTAAAGGACATTTCATTTGTAATTGTATCTCAGTATCTTTCATAGCATCCTTTGTTACTCTTCCAAATTTATTAATATCTTTATTAGACACTTCAAATTGGTATTCATCATGTATAGATGCAATAAGTTTGGCATCCACACCTGTCTTATTAATTCTGTTGGTCATATTGATTAACCATAACTTGCATACTACTGCTCCAGCACCCTGTATAAGGGTGTTTAAAGCACTATGAGGACTCCTTATACGTAACAGCCTACCATCTATACCCTTAATAACACCTTTCCTTGATGCTTTCGTAACAGAATCACGTACTCTTTTAAGAGAAGGCATATTAGAAAGGAATTTATTAATTAATATCTGTCCTTCCTTTGCACCTGCTCCAACAATCTTACCTATCTTAGATGCACCTGCACCATACATGAATGCATAGATAAATGTCTTTGCCTGATCTCTATTAGATAGACCTGCCATTTTCATATTAGCTGTATGGACATCACCTGTTAATAATATATCTGTAAACTTTTTATCATTCATTAAATGAGCAAGGCATCTTAATTCTAATCCACTTGCATCAGTACCTACTATAGAATGGGTGTAAGGATTGTCAATAGTCCAACAATCCCTACACTCTTTTCCATAGGGAGAACGAACTGCAGGTACTTGAGCCATGTTAGGCGAATGATGAGCCATGCGACCTGTAATAGTTCTAAGTGTCATTACTTTACCATGTACTCTACTATCTTTGTCATTACACGCTTCTATCCATGACTTGATTTGTGCTATACGTTTCTGTAATAATAAAAATCTTGAAAACTTTTTAGCTTCAGGTATATTTAAACTATCTAATACTTCTTCACTTACTATTATATTACCTTTATCTGTATGATGTTTAGGTTCCCAACCTAGATTTACTAATTGTTCTGCAATCTGTTGTCTTGATCCTATATTAAATGGTATGTATTTTGTTTTTGTTTTTAATTCGATAACTGTTGGATCAAAATGTGTTCTTCCCCATTTTTCTAAACCATAAGCTTCATCTTTTAATTGATTATATAAACACATGGTCTTCTGTAAATCAAGAGCAAATCCATTTGATTCTTGTTGATTAATAATTAGTCTGACTTTATGTTCAAGATCAATAGAAGATTTAGAAAATCCTTTACCTTCTTGTTTTAAAATATCATAAAGTCTATGAGTTATATTCACATCCTGTTTACAATACTCTAATGTCTCTGGTGTGTAAACTTTATAAGATTCTACACTACCTTTTGGCATACCTAATCTATCTCCCCATGCTTCAAGTTTATGACCACCATCACGTATAGGATTAAATAATTGTGATAGAATAAGAGTATCAATAACCTGATTAGGTTTTATATTAGTACCTAGAAATTTATTACACATAGGTGCATCAAAAGATAATCCATTATGCATAATAAATTGATCTACTCCATGCGACCAATCTCTAAATCCATGTAACATATCAGGTGGAAAAGGATAGACCTTACCTGTATCTATATCTTTAGCCACTACACAATGAACTACTGTAGGATTTAAACTGTCTGTTTCTATATCAACTACTGCTCTCATCTTTTATCCAATCATACCAATATTCATTATATAAAATTAATGGTGTACCTTCACCTATCCATGCACTCACATAATTATAATTAAAATGATCTTCTGCTTCTTCCCAAGACATACCATCTCTTTCTCTTAATATTTTAATACATCTACCATAAGAATAACAATACAGAGGTGGTTTAGTATGACGTTGTGCTATACCTATAAGAGCATCTTCAAAACCACCCCACTTCATAGTGTTTTCTGTTGCTCCACACCAATTACATTCTTCATCTTTACCTACTTCCATTTCTGTTTCTTCTTGTATACAATAGTGTTTCCACATTTCTGTTTTACTCATACTGAAAAACTTTCTCCACATCCACAACTGGATGTAGCATTAGGGTTAGTAATTCTAAGTGAAGCTCCTGCTATATCACTTACAAAATCTATAGTTGTATTCATTACACTTAATGTAGCAGTAGGATGTATATATAAAAAACCATGATCTAAATTTACCATGTCATTATCTTTCATATCTTCTTCTTTCTTTGATATTAATTCCCATGCATATCTTAATCCTGCACAACCACCACCATCTACTGCTAACATTACACCTTTAGCATTACCTTCAGTAATTATTTTAGATAGATGTTGATCTGCTTCTTTTGTTACTTTTACTATTGACATTAGAATGGAACCTCCTCTTCTGTTACTGTACTGGTATCTTCTACTTCATAAGGATTAGAAATTTCTTTCATACGACCTGTATCTTTATCATAAAATAAATGTGTAGCTATACCTGTATCACCTGTATATCTATTCTTTAATACACGTATGGTTGTTGTGTTAGCAAGAACATCATCTTCTGCTTGTTGATCTCTCTCTAATGCTATAACACTATCAGATAGGTGAGCAATAGAAGCTGATCCACGTAAGTGTGAGAGAGAAACTTCTCTTCCATCTTCGTGTCCTCTATCTCCTGCAGGTCTACGTAGATGTGATACTAATAATAATCCTATGTTAGTTTGTTCTACTAATGAACGTAGCTTGGTCATAAGAATATCAATAGACTTTCTTTCATCAGTATCTTCCTGTCCTGATACAAGAATAGATAAGTGATCCAAGAATATCCATTTACAATCTAATGCTTGAGCCATATATCTAATTCGTGAAAGTATTTCATCATTATCCATAGAACCAAAGTGATCAAAGGCAAAGAACCTACCAGTACCTACTGTATTTTCTTGCCATGTATTTAATTGTTCTTGTTCAAATTTTTCTCTGACTTCTTTAATATACAATCTTGCATTAGCTTCTACTGACATGATGTTAAAGGTTGTATTCTTTATACCTTCTTCCAATGCAATGATACCTACATTATCTTCAGTATTTTTCAAGAGATGATACATTAACTCTCTCATAACAGAAGACTTACCCATGCCTGCACCACTTGTAAAGGTTACAAGTTCACCTGTTCGCATACCATAAGTTTTATGATTTAATTTATTCCAAGGATATAAACAAGTCTCACAATATTCTTCTGCATATAAAGCATCTCCTAAATCTTTTAAGTTTACTATACCTGCAGGTGTATAAGGTTGTGCATTCCACCATGCTCTTGTAAATTCTTCACGCTTATTTAACTGAAGAAATTCATTTGCATCTTTGTGTTCCATGTGCATAATCTTACACTTATTAGGTGAGAATAATTGTGCTACCTGTTCGCTTGCCTTTCTTCCATCTTTATCCATATCAAAAGATATAACTATCTGATCAAAGCTATCAAGATATTCAAATGCTTTTTTACAATCACGTAATGCTGAACCTGCTCCTGTCTTAATAGAAACACAAGCCCACTTACTACCTAGTAATTCATAAGAAGACATAGCATCTACTTCGCCTTCAGTTATAGTTATGTACTTACCATTAGGAGCAAAGATATTCTGACCAAATAATAAAGCATCAGACATTCCACCTTCAACCCACATATCTTTAGTAGAAACATTACGTACTTTATTTCCTATATTATTTCCACTCTCATCAAAGTATTTATAAATGTGATGGGTATTCATGTTGCCACTTACCTTCACATCTGTATTATATTTTTGTGCTGTCTCTTTAGATATACCACGTTCTGTTATTGCACCTAAAGTTCCAACAGTTTTTATAGAACTTTCTCTCTTCATAGGCACTACTGTTTCTGTTTGCATGTTCTCTCCAAATCTAGTTTTACAGACAAAGCAAAAGCTATATCCTTCTGAATGTCTGACGTTTCCATCACTAGAATTACATTCAGGACAAGATCCTCTGTCTAACCATTTCTTTTCCATATTATTAATCCAAATCATCTAACGTATTATCGTATAAATTTTCAACAAAGTCAAGCTTATCTTCCATTACTTCTTTAGTATCTTTCTTTGCAAGCTCTTTAGCTTCTTTAAAATCATAACCTTCTGCAAGATATTCTTTTAAAAACTCACGATAAACTTGACTTTGTTCTTGTTTCCATAGAGAAGTATCCATTATTAACCCTTTGATTTCCATGCTTTAGGATCATCAGACCATACATGGTCAGTCCAATGATCAGGCATATGATCTCCATGTTCAGCTACTTTAGGAGATATACCAAAGCCTTCTTTCATATCATCAATTAAATCTAAAAGATTTTCTACATCTGATACGTATAGATATTTAATACCACCCTCTCTGTAGCTATTAGAAAATGTATTACCTACATTAAATAAATCAAGTATCATTTTCTTTTGCTTCTCGTCTATATGCATTCCTTCTTTAGTTTTAGTCATAGTCTTCTTCCTTTCTTTTCTTATTGATAAATTGTCTAGAGCTTGTTGTACGTCAAACCAATCTCCTCTTGCGTCAGAACTACTCATCTTCTTTCTCCTTTGTATGTTGTGCATCAGGATTTTCATTAGGCATAGCCCAACCTGCATCTGTTTTAAAATGTGCTACATGACCTGCTCTTTTTCTTTCTTCATGTAACGCATCTGTTAATTCTTTTATTCTTATGTAAGCATTGCGTAGTTGCGATTGTAAATCTTTTACATTCTTACGCAATAATTCTGCTTCATTAAATCTAGTCATCATCTCTACTCTCCTTTTATTATTTATCAGGTGTAATATTTACAGTAGTTGAAAGCTGTTCCTTTAAGTGAGAACATTTCATTTTTTCTACTATCTCTGTAAATAATTTTTTACCTTCTTCAACAGAAACATTATGCCATTCCAATGACTTACCTCTTTCATGTTTATTAGGTTTTATTTTTCTATTATTTTTGTGACAAAAATTAATGAAATGTGTTTGCATATAATGTTCATTAACAATTAAATCATCTGTTAAATGATAATCTAAAACTTTACATTCTTCTAAGTTTGCACTATTAAATTGACTTAACCTTTGTTTAAATTTAACAGTCATTCCTATCTTAACCCAATCTCCCCATGTCTCATTTGTTAGCATATAAAGATAACCAAACTCTCCTTTTTGTAATTTAAATGTTGTTGGTTTTTGATATGGATTTTTATTAAACTCTTTAGCACTTTCTCTAAAGAAAGATATAGGAATATCTTCCACTTTCTCTACTATTTTACCTTGTTTTTCTAATTCTTTTTTTATTTTTTCTACACGTTTAGTAATTTTATTTTTTGTAAAACCAGTTTTATTTTTTTGAAAATAGTTAGACATAGCTTTTCCTTTTGAATAACCTGCTAACCTAGAAGACAATGATGAGTTTCCAGTTCGTGCATAATACTGACAGTATTTTTCTTGTTTAGCTGTTAAAGTATTTACATCATACTTTATAGATCTTTTCAAATCATATTCTCTCTCTATTTGTTTATCTAGTTCTTTATTATTTTTTTCTCCTCGTAAAACTAAAGTTTTCTGTGACTGTGATAAACCTTTTTCAAAAATTTTATCATCAATATTATTAGTTTCTTCTTTATTTTCTTTTTCATATTGTTCTTTATAAAATTTTATACGTTCTTGAATAGCAGAACTACATTGTAGTTTGTTTAATAACATATATCCATACACCCAATAAGATTTAAATCCTGCTAGTTTAGCAGACTGCAAAGCATTATTATTATTTGCATAAAATTTACAAAAGTTATCTTGGTTTTTATTTAATAAAAATTGTTCTATTTTTTGTATGCTCATCTTCCTTGTCCTCTATATTTTTTCCAAGTACGTCTCTTATGTTTGTTCTTGGGTCTGCTTAAATGTGAACGACCAATAGATGTTCTCTTTTTTATTTGCTCACTCTTATAATTAAATGTATATCCTCTCATAACTTTACCAACTAAAAGAAGGAAAGGGTATGCTTACAAGACATGCATAAAAAATTACAAACAATAAAATTCCATAGATTAATGCTATAAATAATTTCATCTTAATCCTTTCTATAAAATAAATGATGCCCTATTTTTGTAACATATATAAAACTATCTATCCAAGTAGGTTTAACATATACTGCATGATAGTGAGTACAACCCATTGTATCAGTTAGTTTTATTCCATTCAAAGATAAGTCAGCTATATTATAAGCATCTTGTTTAGCTTTATCATTTAACATACGTTCATGTTTCCCATCACAGTAGTAAGAGAATGCACATTTATTTCTTACAATATTACCTTTCCAATATACACCATTATGCACCACTTTACAAATAGTATTTGGAAAATCTTTTCTTCTTAATCTTTCAAGTACTACATTAGCTACTGCTAACTTACCTTCAAAACTTTCTGACCTTGCTTCATAATAAACTGCTTCAGCTAGGCATGTTCTTTCTTCATTATAATCTTGTGCTACTAATATTCTAGACGTATATAGAAGTACAACAATAAGTAATAAACACGTCATTATAAATAGTAATAGAAGTTTCATTATATTGTATCTTTCCATTTAGTTTTAAGCTCTTGTCTATATCCAAAGAAGTCACTACACCAATCTCCATGTCGTAGATAATGATTAAGCATTCTTATATACCCTTCAACATTTGATTTCTCTGCTATAGCTCCCTTTTCTTTTTCTCTAACTCTACGTTTAATAGAAGGTAAAAGTTTCTTATTATAATCTAACCATTCTAATACAGTTCTTGCATTGAATGTAGCATCTTCTCCTAATTTTAATACACTCTCATGTATCTGTGACTTGTGCATTCTTTTTCCTTTCAGTTAATGTGTAGAGTAAATCAACCATTACTACGTATAAAAGCTATTGGTATTCATTACTCTACACTATTTAAGACAGGTGTAAGACCTAAGTCTATATACACATATAGATTGCTTTTTCTTGGCATCTACTTCTGCCTTAAAATTCTATTATACTCCTATAATTTTTTTTTGTCAAGTTTTTTATTGTATCCTCATAATTTTTAATCCATCATCTTCAAAAGGTGTAGCCATTACACCACTCTTAATATATAATCTTGATACATAATCTTCTGCTTCCTGTTTTGTTTTAAACATCATAGTCGTTCCATCAAAATGTGTTAGATGGTCTATGATTGTATCTTCTTCAGTAGGATAACCTATTATAAACATCATTTTATTTTTTCTTTATATATGTAGTGTCTGCGTAAACAACTTCTAACAAAATCATAGTGTTGTCTATATAATTTCTGTGCTTTAGGTAATCTCTTTCCATCTCCCATGATGTCATGTAGATCGTGGTAACTCCATTGCATAGTAGACCTGCGAAACATTTCTTCAGCTATCTCTCTGACAATACTTTTAAAAACTTCATTGTCTAGAGTTATATGATTTTTTATTGTGGGTTTAACTATTGACATCTTCATTCTCCTTCTGATCTTCATGTACTATACTTACATTACGCAAGTATACTTCTATTACCTCAACATAATTATTAAACATATCTTGTCCTGCTTTAGTATAATTATATACTTCATCTTCATCTTGATAAACATACTTGTCATATTTATCACCAAGTTTTTCTTGCATTATATAATCTGCAAGTTCACTTGTTACTTCTAAAAAACTAGAAGCATCTATATAATATTTATCAGGTTTCATTTATATACCACTCCAAACTTATCTAACACATCTAATTCTTTTGGTGTTATATCCTTTACAGAATATACTGATACCCATTCATTATTATAATTTTCATAGGTATTAGTATCATCATCATAGTTATTTTCAAATATTTCTTCTTCTTCATCACCATAAACTTCTTGTATTAAAACTTTATCTTTAATAACTCCTGCATCATAATCAGATTGAGTACCCATCTCAAACCAAGAGTACTCATGGTAGTCTTTATCTCCTTCTTTTATTTTATATGTTACTAGAAACATCTTCACTCTCCTCTTCTTCTATTTCTTGAAGCCATTGATTAAAAGTATTTTCTGTATCACTATTCATCTCATGGTCTACTGCTACAAGTTTAGGATTGTCATTCCACTCTACATATATTTTATAACCTACTATATATCTTGGTGTCGTAGGTATAGTGTTTATATCTCTATCCATATTCCATCTCCTTTATTACATCATTAAAAGTTCCTAAAGCATCACTATAATAAGTGAAACAATCTTCATTCCAATGTCCATCAATAGTGCTATTCAAGACATACATATAATCAGGTTTTTCTCCATCATCAAAATATCTTTTGATAACACTCACTTCATTATCCCAATCATCTGAATAATATTTTTTGTATTCATCTGTCATCTTCTATATCCTCTTCTATTGAATTAACTAATACTCTAACATTATCTACGTGGTTTTTTATTCTAGATAATTGTCCTTCTATTATATCTTTATCTTTTGTAGAAGTATTGTTAGTCTTGGATAAAGCTCTGATAACATGAATTAAATCCATGTCTAATATGTCACGTTCTTTACCTTCTGAATGTGAATAGTATTTAAAATCATATTCATGTATATCAATAGGTGTATTCTTTTTCTCTATAACTTCTTGTAGTTCTATTAAATCTCTAATCTTCATTGTCTATATCCTCTCTTATTTTATTAAATGATTTATCAATTAATTCTTCATCTTCGCTAGGATTATCATCAAGATAATTTACTAATGCCCAACGAATATTTTCTAGTGCTTGTTCTTTAGTCATAAGTTTCTTTCCATTCATCTGTTGCAGAAAGTAATATAGGATTAACACTCATAATCTCATTGATATAAGCATCACCATACTCCCATCTGTCATATGTCATAGGTGATTTACAAGCAGTAAACCATCTAGCATATTGGTTTTTATCTTCGTTATCTTTCTTCTGATATGTCTTTAAAATTTTCCATTCAAAGTACATATTGTTATCAGGATTGTCAACTCTATAGGTAGCATAGGCATTATCTACCTTTACTGATTTTCCAAATTTATTTTTCATCTTCATCTTCCTTTCTGTTTATGTTATCAAATCTATCATCTTTATTCAACCAGTTTAAGACAATAGTTTTTCCCTGTTCATCTAAATGCTTGTTGTCATATATAAATTGTAACGTACCTCTAGCAGTACCTAATCTATACCAAGCATCTTTAGATAAGTTAATGTCTTCTTCAGTAAGAAATTTTAAATGTATAACATTATTCATTTTTCCATTCCTTATAAAGTTGCATACTCATATCATATGCTTCTTGTTCATAGGGTAGATTTTTATATTCTATATCTGTACAATCTCTACCCTTCCAGTATACTCTCTGTACAAAAGAGTGGTTGAATGTGAAAATTAATTTTTCTATTAATTCTTTTCTATAAAATTGTTTTACGTGTACCATCTCATGTAATATAGATATAATAAAATCTTTAGTAGATGAAGATTTATTTAATTCCATACCACAAGTTTTATAATCATCAAGTAACCAACACCCACCTAAATCTTTACAATGATTTGTAATAGAAACATCAAGTAATAATGTTCGTACTCTAGGTAAAAGTTTTCTTATTGCAAACTCTATGACAGACTGTGTTAATTTTTTCTGTCTTTTTGTACCACCTTCTATGTATATATCATTCATATTTATATCCTTCTTCACTCAATGTTTGATTACTTAACTCTCTATTCATTTCTTTATCAAACTCTTGAACAAAATTATTAATATCTTTAATAGGTATTAGTTTTATATTAGTTGTATCAAAAGCACCCATTATCATATCCTCTACTGAAGTATCTATTTCATTATGATTTTTATATATCTTCATCTACATTCTCCTCTAAATCAATTAACATATCTACTCTTTTCTTTTCTGTTAGGTATACTGCTTCTTCTCTAGTATATCCATTCTCTATATATTCTTTAATGGTTTCTTCTAAATTATTATCCATGTTAATACTCACTCCAATGTTCTTCCCAATCTTCTGATAATTTTTCTATGATTTTTTCTTCTGAAATATTTGGATTAGGATAATCACCAAGTTGTTTAAAAATAACATTAATATATTCACTACAACTTTCACAACCATTATTCTCCATGATGTTTGTTGCATCATTCCACCATATATCTTCATGTTCCATCATTTGTTGTTTAACTTTACCCATCTTTAATCTCCATATATTTGAGTGAATATATCTACATAATTGTAGTCAACCATTTCATCTTGGTCATTAGATACATACCAAATATTTCTATCTGTAGATGAGATTGTATCAACAATGCGTACAGTCGCATTAGGATTATATTGTTTTAATTGTTTAAGTAATTCTTTAACTGTCATCTTTAATCTCCTCAAGTTTAGATATAAGCCAACCTGTTTTGTTTTGTAGTTCTGCACCTAGATTATCTAGGTCACTTATCTTATTCTGTAGGTCATGTATCAATGCACCATATTCTTCCAGTAAGTAACCTATATCATCTGCGTGGTCTTTTGCTTCTTCTATTTTATTATTAATCATTTTATTTTCCTTTATTTATATTATACATTAGTTTATGTTATACTGTCAAACTAATAAATATCAGTTTGGACACGCTATGAAACTTTTGAAAATTCACCTAGTTCATTACGAACTTTTGAACTCACAGTATACCCTTTATTAATAGTCCATGTACCTATTTCTCCATATCTTTCTGTTGTTCTTTGATGAGCAACAGGTAAATGTCTATTAAAATAGTTTCTAATTAAATATATTATTTTCATAATATAATCTCCTCTATGTTAAAGTTACCAATTATTACCAAAATGGTAATCATTAGACATTCTCTCTCACCTTATGATAAGAGTTAATGTTTGCTTTGCTACCATGTATGATGATAGTAATATCACTTTTCACCTTACTTGTCAAGCCACCACACATTTTGCAGTCTACACATGACACCAAAGGTTTATCTTGTCTTGCTATTTTATCTGATAAACAACCCACTTCATTCTGTTCTAGCTTATCATCTATTGTTTTTATTCTGAATGTTCTGTATCCTAAAGATTTAGCTTCTATCTTTTCTTCTAGTGTATCCACAGATGCCATACAATATTTAGCCATGCGTTTATTGCATACCTTCCATTGATGTGTATATCCTGTAGATGCTTCCACCTCTTTTAAAATAATATCCCAAAACCACAGGGGTATAAATGCAGGGTCACCATATGCACCAAGTCGTACCACCCTATCCTTTAATAGTTTCTGTAGCTTATGTGGTTCTATCTTATCGTATCCACCTTTCTTATATGTTTTCCATATATTAAAAGGTGCTTGAAAAACTGTTACATAACAGGTTCTATCTATGTTGATAGATTGTATTCCAAGTTTGTCATATTTATTTATTCGTTCTATTAAGTTTCTTTTCTTTGTAGAGGGTAGAGTATTTGCTAGTGTTCTAGCTAGGTGCAGAGGTATTACCTTTCCTCTATGTTTGCAGTCACCACATATGTACTTATCTTTACCTGCATTTACAGCTAATACAGGGTTTAAATCTTTATATAAAATCCACACCTGCACCTCTGCACCTGTTTTTTTATTGACACTCTCATTCACCAAACCTGTTATGATACACACTATGTGTTCATCTTCATATATTAGATATCCATTATTCATTTTATCCTCTCACATTATATGGGTGTCCATTCTCATGTGCTTCAGCTACATAATCGATAGACACAGGTTTATGATTATCATATTCTTCTTTGGTTATTCTTTTTATATAACCTCTGTTCTCCATATCATTATAAAAATCTCTTTCAGCTAGTAGATATGCGTAACCATTCTTTTGCTTCATAACATATTCACTATGATAATGGTCACAATCTGTAATGGAAACAAAAACATAAACAGGTTTCAAAATACAAATTATTTTAAAATCCCTATACAAACGAGGTATCGTATATCGTATACAATCTTGTATTCTCTTTCTGTATCTCCATATAAATCGTGGCTCTCTTATTTTTATTTTAGATATATTAATTAATGCAGGTCTATCTCTACCTTTATATATACCTCCATATAATTTCCCTATTTTAAAATAGAATATATCTTTCTCATTTATAATATATTTAAACATTATAGTACTCCTCTAATTAATATACATAACTCTTTTTCCTGTGTTAGGTGCTGTATATACTGTATGATAATCAAGGTCAACAGCATTATATATTTCTTGTTTCCACATATCATCAAGTTGTTTCAATAAATCCTTCTTGTTAATTCTTACATAATTAACATCTTCTGGATGTAATTTAATGGAAGCATAAATATAATTTACACGTTCAACTTGGGTCTTAAAAAAACGAAACATATCTTTTGGTTCGTTAGAGTTAGGATAATCCTCTGATGCTTTGGCATCATAGAGATCTTTAACTGTTGGGTCTGGTATATAATCCATTGTGTTTACCTTTCTAATGTTTTAGCGTACTCATTCCAATCTTCAGACCTAATCTCTGTCGCTTGGTCATACGCTGTTTTCAAATGAGCTATAACTCTTACATCAATAGCTTGTGTGTAAGAACCATTAGCACCACTTAAACTTTTCATAGCTTGTTTAATGTGTGATTTAGCTACGTCTAAATTGTGGTTTATATTTTTTCGTTTCATTTGTATTCACCTATATTAAAGGGTAGCTATAAACTACCCTTATTAATAATTATTGTTTACCCATTCGACAAGATTGTCTTTTACAGTATTAAAAGCTAATTTATCTTTTATTAGTCTTTTAGCTTCTGATACGAACTCTTTATTTTCCATTAATTGACCAGCATATACACTAGTTTCTTGTGATACTAGGCTTATTAATGCTTCGCCTTTGCTAATATTATTCATTATTCACTCCTATTTCCTTTCTAATTTATAGTAGAGTAATAATCCACTACCTATTATAAAAAATGTTATTATAAAAAATATTTCTTCTCTGTTAAATACATAATCTGTAACAGACAGAAATATAATAGCATATGTTACATAGAGAATGCAAATTATACCACTATATAAAGATAAATATTTCATTGTGTTCACCTATATTTCCTTTCTAATTTCCTCTGTTTTTTCAAATATAATTTCACAGGGATAGCGTGGTCTTCTTGGTTTATGTGCATTGTATGTAGTCTTTCCATACCCTTGTAAAATTCTAATCCATGAACTTCTTATTCCTAGTTTTCTTTTTGTTAAGTTATCCATATTGTTTTTCCTTTCTAGGTTGCGCAGGGTGAGCTACCTTGTACTATACTATATGTATTTGTCATTATTAAGAGTACCACATATAGAGTATGCTGTCAAGTTAGGTACTATATATTGTATTCACCCATGTAGTTTGTATTCACCCAAGTAAGTTTGTATTCACCTTATCTTTTTAAAAAATAAATAAATAAAAAATAAATAAATAAAAAAAATAAATAAAAAAAATAAATAAAAAAAATAAATAAAAAAATAAATAAAAAAATTAGACAAAAAAAAAGGCTATATAAAATTAATATATAGCCTTTTAATTTTATTTATTAATTTTAACATCTCTATAAATTATTTTTTCTTGAGTATCTTTGATAACATTAACAGATGAAATATCTTCAACCAATGTTTTAATACATGAGTTATACCAAGAAATAAATTCTTGTAGATGTTTTTCATCTAGCTTTTTAATACTTGCAATTATTGGTTTAACTGGGTTTTTGCTTTCCTCACTTGTGACAAAAGCTACTAGTTTCGCTTGTGAAGTGAGTTTAGCATCTTTCAAGTGCATTTCTAAATTAGCTTCGCTAGTTCTTGGTTTACTAATTGCTTGCACTTTAGGATGTAAAGCAACACGAAGTAAACGCTTAACAGCAGATTTTTTTAGAATAGGTTTTTTATCTTTTCCTAATTCTGCTAGAAACTGTTTGCCCAGTTGCTCAGATATATTTTGTGTTTGTTTAATATCCTTACAACCATAAATAGTTTCTAGATGCTGTTTATAAACTATCTGATTAAGTGCATCTTGAGATATTCTTTTATCCTCTTCAGCACCTATTCTTGAAGCTTCAAGTTTAATCACATTGCTAATAGTATTTTTAATATTGTTTTTCATAACGTAAGTATCCTTAATTTAAGATTAAAAAAACTTTGATTAATTTTGTAAGCAGGAATTATTCAGAATGAATAGTATTAAAAACCTGTAAACCAAAAAGAGCAATCGCAATTTTAAAAATAGATATATTTAAAATTCGTTTATAAAATTGGTATTTGGTTTATGAGTAAAGGGTTTATTGGCATCTTGGCACTTGCCCTCTGGCTCTTGGATACTTGCCTAATCGTATCGCATAAGGTCTCAATACAAAGAGTATATCAGAACGATCAAAGAAGTCAACTTGATACGTTTTAAGGTTGCGCAGGGTGAGCTACCTTGTAGGCTTTTATAGGTCTACTAGGCAAGGTTTAAACCCTAGCCTTTGGCTGTCCTATGGGACAAGCAAAGCAGGATTAAAAGAGTACATAATAGGAAAGAGCAGACCTATAAAAAGAGACGCTGTTATCGTTCACTCAATGAACGCCTATTCTCAGTTGATAATCATTACCAATGAGAGCCAGTCTCAAGTAGATGCGAATGAGACGCAGTTGAGAATGAAAAAGGTATCTTTTTTGTTCTGAAAAATCTATAGAGATAAAAAAAGACACCCCCCACAAAAAGAAAATCGAGGGTTGTGTTTGTAGTATATATGTTAGTGCCATATGTGTACCAAAAATACAAGGGTTAATAAAAAAAATAAAAAAAGACTTGACATTAAGTGGGGAGTGTTGTATAATTATATATAATATATAAAGATTTTACAAACCATAAGTACATTGTACTTTGTTTTTCATTTTTTTTTGTTTTTCCTTATAAAAAATATAATAACATACAACAAGGATCATAACATTGGAAACTATAGAGAACTCTATAGACGATATACCTCTCTCAACTCTTAATAATCTCTTAAATATACAGGTTCAACAGAAATCTAAAACAGATTTCCTAACATTTGTTCGTCAAATGGCTCCATTACTTGTTTCTGATTGGAAGATGGGAAGACATATAGAGGTTATTAGTGAGAAATTACGACAATTAGAAGCTGGTGAGATAAAAAGACTCATGGTTTTCCTACCACCCAGGTCATCCAAGTCTGTTTTATGCTCTAAATTGTTTCCAGCATGGTATATAGGAAGGAATCCAGAACATGAAATACTTACTGTTTCCCATAGTGACCAGTTATCAAGTGATTTTGGACGTTCTGTCAGGGATTTGGTCAATGAAGAATCCTTTCAGGATGTTTTCAAAGGAGTATCTTTACGATCAGACGTTAGAGCAGCAGGTAAATGGAAAACTAACCAAGGTGGAACCTATTATGCTGCTGGAGTTAGATCGCAGATTGCAGGACGAGGAGCACATATCGCAATTCTTGATGATGTCATGTCAGAAGAAGACTCTTATTCAGAAGCTGGTAGAAGATACGTCAAGGAATGGTATCCTGCTGGACTAAGAACACGTATAATGCCTAATGGTGCTATTTTAATTATTAATACAAGGTACCATTATGATGATTTATGTGGATGGTTACTAAAACAACAGGAAAATGTGGGTGATTATGCTGTTACTCCATGGGATGTTGTACGTATTCCTGCATGGTTAGATGAAAATGCATCAGAATTACTTGATTTACCCATAGGATCTAGTTATTTTCCAGAATGGAAGCCAGAAGAAGTTCTAAAAGTAGATGAAGCAGAGATAAAAGCTTCAAATGGTGCACGATACTGGAATGCACTCTATATGCAGGACCCAACGCCTGATGAAGGTGGATTAATCAAGAAGAGATGGATTAAATGGTGGAAACAGGAAGAACCACCACCCTGTGATTTTATAATACAAACATATGATACAGCATTTTCTACAAAAACAACAGCAGATTATTCAGTAATACAAACATGGGGTATCTTTTCCATGTATGATCAGAATGAAGAAGGATATGAAAACTATCAATCTCATTTACTTTTATTAGGAAATATAAAAGGTCGCTTTGAATATCCAGAATTAAGACGTATGGCACAAATGTTATATAAAGAACATAGACCTGATGTTTGTATGATAGAAAAGAAAGCAAGTGGACAATCATTAATACAGGATATGCGTAGAGCTGGTATACCTGTACTGGAATATTTACCTGATAGAGATAAAGTATCAAGAGTTTATGCAGCATCTCCTATGATGGAAGCAGGTCGTGTATGGATTCCTGAAAATAAAAAATGGTCAGAAGATTTACTGGAAGAAATGTTAAGGTTTCCTAATGCTGCACATGATGATCAAGTAGATGCTATGACCATGGCAATACACTATATGAAAGAGTCGTGGCACTTGTCGCACCCAGAAGATCCTGATTGGGAAGATGAACCCAGAAAGAAAAAGGTTGCATACTGGCGAACTTAGTGGTATAATAATAAGATAAAGTAAAAATAGGGAAAAATAATGGCAACAGAGAGAAATCCATTTGAACAGATACCAGAAGAAGTATCAAATATAATCGATATTCCAAAACCTGAAGAAGCTGCAATGGCACAACCAACATTTGAAATGGATACAGATGGTGGTGTTATTGTAGATCTTGAGGGTACTATTGAAATGGAAGCAGAAGAAGATGTACAAGAATGGTATTCTAATATTATTGATACATTGGAAGATGATCAAGTAGCACAAATTGCAAATGATGTTATTGATTCTTATACTTCAGATAAAGATTCTCGTCAGGAATGGGAGTCTATGTTTGAAAGAGGATTTGATTTATTAGGATTAAAGATAGAAGAAGCATCAGAACCATTTGAAGGAGCTTGTACAGCAGTACATCCTATGTTAATTGAATCTGCTGTTAAGTTTCAATCAAAAGCTATACAGGAAATGTTTCCACCCAATGGTCCAGTTAAAGCACATATATTAGGTAAGACTACTCCTGAAAGAGAAGATCAGGCTAATCGTGTACAAGAATTTATGAATTATCAAACAACAGAGCAGATGCCTGAATACTTTGATGAATTTGAAAGAATGCTGTTCCACCTCCCCTTGATAGGATCAGCATTTAAAAAAGTTTATTATGATGCAACATTAAAAAGACCAGTATCTGAATTTGTTCCAATAGATCAATTCTATGTTTCTTATTATGCATCTAACTTAAATAAAGCAGATAGATATACACATGTAATATATAGAAGTCCTGTTGATCTTGCAAAAGATATACGAGCAGGAATATATAGAGATGTAGATTTACCAGAAGCTACAAATCCTAATCCCACATCATTCTCTTCTAAAATGGATACAATATTAGGATTATCACCAACAGCAGATAGTGATCCTCAATATACCTTACTTGAACAACATTGTTATTTAGAAATTGAAGAAGATTATGCTCTTCCTTATATTGTTACAGTTGAAGAGCAGTCACAACAAATTTTATGTATTCGTAGAAACTATAAGAAGGACGATAAAAACCAAGAGAAAGTATCACACTTTGTCCATTATAGATTCGTTCCAGGATTTGGTTTCTATGGATTTGGTCTCATGCACTTCTTAGGAAATCTAACCATGACTGCTACAGCAGCTATGAGAAGTCTAGTGGATGCAGGTCAATTCGCAAACTTGCCAGGAGGATTTAAAGCAAAAGGTGTAAGGATTGTTGGTGATAATGAACCAATAAGTCCAGGTGAGTTCAAAGAAGTAGAAGCAACAGGAACAGATTTGAATAAGGCAATAATCTCTCTCCCCTATAAAGAGCCTTCCCAAACTCTATTTCAAATGCTTGGCTTTGTAACTGCAGCAGGACAGAAGTTTGCAGATAGTACAGAACAAATAGTTTCTGATGCTGCATCTTATGGACCTGTTGGAACGACTATGGCACTACTTGAAGCGTCAAGTAAGTTCTTCTCTGCTATACATAAGAGATTACATAAATCTCAAAGAGATGAATTTAAAATACTTGCAAGAATCAATTATGATTATCTACCTTCAGAGTATCCCTATGAAGTTCCTTTTGCTGAAAAAAGTGTAATGAAACAAGACTTTGATGGTAGGATTGATGTTATCCCTGTCTCTGATCCTAATATTCCATCAAATGCACATAGGATGATGATTGCACAAATGGCTTTACAAATGGCACAGCAATCACCTCCTGGCATGTTTAATATGGAAGCATTAAATAGAACAATATTAAATGCTGCTAATATGCCTAATCTGGAAGATATACTTCCACCTAAAAAAGAACCACAACAAATGGACCCTGTATCTGATATTATGGCAGCAACTAAAGGACTTCCTATTGCAGCATTTGCTGGACAAAATCATGATGCTCATATACAAACAAAGATGGCATATCTTCAAGATCCACAAAATGGTTCTAATCCTATAATGGCTAGATTAAAACCAATACTGGAAGCTAACATACAAGAGCATTCTGTTATGAAATATCAAGAACAAATGAATGGAATGGCAAGAGCAGCAATGGAACAAATGCCACCTGAACAACAACAAAATCCTCAAGTTGCAGAAATGGCTATGGCTACTGCAGCACAACAAGTATTAAATGCAAATCAAGCTATGGGTCAAGCTCAATCACCTGAACAACAAATGGTTGCACTTGAACAAGCTAAAGTAGAATTAGAGAAACAAAAGCTTCAAATGCAATCTGCTAAATATTCTGCAGACTCTGCGATTGATGCTCAGAAACTTGAATTAGAAGAAGCTCAACTATTAGTTGATTCTGCTAAATCAGGACAAGCAGCAGTTCTTAAAAAAGAGAAGAGTGATCTTGATAGAGCAAGTAAAGAAACTATGAAGGCACTTGATGTTTTAACAAAAACTGCTATTGCAGATCAACAAGCTGAAATTGATCTGGAAGCTATTCGTATGAAAGCTTTAGAGAAGGCATCAGAATTAGATGCTGTAGATGATAAAGAAAGAAGTTTTAAACTTCTTGAAATTATGACAAACTTAATTAACAAAGAACTAAAAGGAGAAAAAGATGCCAATAGGGAATAAAGCTTATCCTGTAGATAAAGGTATTACTAATGGAAAACCCATGCATGTTCCTAATAAAGATGGTGGTCTCTATGGTGATTATACCAAGATGTCACAATCTGATTATGGAAGTAGACCTAAAAAAGGTGTAACTTTAAAATGGGAAGATAAAGCTTGGAAATATCCTAAACCAACTACAGGAAAAAGATAATGTGGAATAAACCTAATATTAAAGAAATATCTGTTGGATTAGAAATTAACTGTTATATGTGTGCAGAAATATAATACATGGATATTTGGGATGAGGTCGTTAAAGATTATAATGACGAACTCACTAAACTAAGAAATACAGTTTGTAATGGTCAATCAGATACTTTTGCTCATTATAGACAAATGGTTGGTCACATTTATGGAATTGAATGGGCTAGAAATAAATTAACAGATATTGTTAAGAAACGTATCTATGCAGATGAAGAGGATAACTAATGCAACAGGTATCATTAGCTAAAACTATTAAGAATGATATGTGGATTACAGAAGAAGAAGAAAATGATCCACATACTCTACCTGAACTTCCAGGTTTTCATGTACTCGTAAGACCTGTCTCAATTAAAGAAAAGACAAAAGGTGGTATATTATTACCTGATTCAACGAAGGAAGATATGTCCTATCTTACTACAGTAGGACGTGTAGTATCTCTAGGAGATTTAGCTTATCAAGATAAAGATAAATTTCCAAAAGGTGAATGGTGTAAAGTAGGAGATTATGTTTGTTATGGAAAACACTCAGGTCAAAAGATAAAATATAAAGGTATTCGTCTTATATTATTATTTGATGATCAAATTATTATGCGTGTAGAACATCCAAAAGATTTAGATCCTACATTTAATTTACATGCAGGTAGTGCATAAAACTTGCACAAACCTAATTTTTGTAGTATAATATAAAGTATATACGTAAGTCGTATGTCTCGTAAACAGCGAAAGGAAGTACTATGTCTAAAGAAAAGAAAAAAGAAGAATGGGATGAAGTCGTTCCAGAAAAAAAAGAAGAAAAAGAAAAAGTAGAATATGAGGTAGAAGGAGAAGAACAAAAAGAAGAAGCTCCTCCTCCAAAAGAAGAAGTAAAAGAAGAACCTCCAAAAGAAGAAGTACCTTCAGAGCTTGAAGGTATTGAAACTAAAGGAGCACAAAAGCGAATACGTCAATTAGTTAAACAGCGTAAAGAACGTGATGAACAACTTGCTAAAATGTTGTATCAAAATGAACAGTTAGTTGGACAATTACAACAACAAGATCAACAATTTAGAACTATTAGTCAATTAAATCTAGATGCTACTCAAAAACAATTAACTGATAAATTAGAACTTGCACGTAATGCTTATAAAAGTGCTCACGAAGAAGGAGATTCTCAAAAAGTTTTACAAGCTCAAGAGTTTTTAAATGATGCACAAAATGATTTAAAGTCATTAGGTGCTACTAAAGCAAAGTTTCAACAGCAGCCACAACAAACTCAAGGTATAGGTCAACCACAACCACAATATCAACCTCAACCTACACCTGATCCTCAAGCACAAGATTGGGCATCAAAGAATACATGGTTTGGTTCTGATAGAGTAATGACTGCTGCTGCACTAGCAATAGATGCAGATTTAAAAGAAGAAGGTTTTAGTCCTACAGAACCTGAATTTTATCAGGAAGTTAATAAGAGGATAAAAGAATCATTTCCCCATAAGTTTACAACTCAAGAAGTTGCTACAGGTGGGGAAGTTCGTCAGCAGGTATCAACGTCAAAACCTGCTCAAGTAGTAGCTGGAGCATCTCGCAGCTCTCCAGGTTCCAGTAAAAAAGTTAAACTATCAAAAGAAGATATTCGTTTAGCTAATAAATGGAATGTACCACTTGAAAAGTATGCAGAAGAAAAACTGAAAGCTGATAAAGCTGAAGGTGAGTATACTACAATTAATATGCAGCGTGGAGGATAAAGTT
>VTLG01012876.1_pt1 | contig 37415 bp, 28 predicted proteins | sample 4694571 | NCBI WGS metagenome assembly VTLG01 (sample SAMN12604809, study PRJNA352737) | marine metagenome | biome: ENVO:00000447; feature: ENVO:00000209|ENVO:00000569|ENVO:01000036; material: ENVO:00002151; isolation source: viral sequences binned using virsorter ...
TATATTAGAAGAGGTAGGTGCAGTATCAGAAGTTCCTGAAGTTGGTCTTTTTATTTGAATTACTGTTGCCATTGTTTATCCTTAAAAATGTCCTCCACTGATAGAAACATCACCATAAGTTGTACCGAATGGTTGTTGATCCTTCCATTTTGATGAAGAATTTTGATATATTAAAAGAGAATTATCTGGTATTGATGAAGCAATACTTGTGTCTGCCATTGAACTAATTGCACCACCTTCAGCACCAGCAGCTGCCATAATATTCCATTTTGTATTATCTGTTCCTGGCGTTACATTTTGACTTGTTGCGACTGCAATATATGAAGAACCATTATAATAAACAGCTTCATTTAATCCATATACTGTAGTAGTTGACCATCCACCTTTCCAAGTAATTTCACCAGTTGCTCCAGTTGCACCTCTTGGTATTGTGAAATCTAAAGTTGCGGCTGAGGAATTTCCAGAATTAGTAACGACTGCATCTGTGCCAGGTAAACTTGTAGAAACTGAACCTACTGAGATTGTAGCGGCCGATCCTGTGGCCCCATCTACTCCCCTATTCCCTCTGGGTATTGTAAACTGTAAACTCGTTTGATTTGGAGTACCTGTTTGTGCGACTGATGCATCAGTTCCTTCTCCACCTGTGATTGTTGTAAGAACTTGAATTGTAGCTGCAGCTCCATCTGCACCAGCAGGTCCAGTTGCACCTTGTGCCCCTTGAGCTCCAGTTGTTCCAGGCTGTCCGTTTTCTCCATCGGCTCCTGCCGGTCCAGCTGGTCCTGCGGGCCCTGTTGCACCAGTATCTCCCTGTGAACCTGTATCTCCAGTTGCTCCTGTATCTCCCTTTGGTCCTGCTGGTCCAGTTAAACCAATTTGCCCTTGTGGTCCTGTTGGTCCTGCGGCTCCGTCTGTTCCATCATTTCCATCTGCACCAGCAGCTCCAGTTGGTCCTGCCGGGCCTTGTGGTCCTGTAGCCCCATCTGCTCCTGCTGGTCCTTGTGGTCCTGTGGCTCCAGTTGGACCAGTATCTCCTTTTGGTCCCTGAGATCCAGAATCTCCTTGTGGTCCTTCTGGTCCCTGAGCTCCTTGAGCTCCAGTTGCACCTGGCGCTCCTGGCGCACCATCCGATCCCGCTGGTCCTTGTGGTCCAGCCGGTCCTGTTACTGATGTTCCATCTTGTCCATCTGCACCAGCTGGTCCCTGAGCTCCTTGAGCACCAGTTGCACCAGAATCTCCTTTTTCACCCCTTGGTCCAGCGGGACCAACTGCTCCTGTTGCTCCTGTAGCCCCAGCTGTTCCAGTTGCACCTGTAGATCCAACATCTCCCTTGGATACTATTACACTCCACTGAGATGTATTTTGATCTGGTCTAAGATTTGAATTTCCTTGTATGCAAATGTAAGAACTTCCATCATAATATACAACTTGATTTACAACATAGGTAGTCGCAGAACTCCAAGTTCCTGCAAAGGACATATCCCCATCTGCACCCTTGATACCCTCAACGGCCATTCGTGTGACTTGAGGTACAGGAGATCCAACCTGTGTAGATGCAGCTACTTCACTTGCAGTTGTAGTTGTTCCTGAAATAGATCCAGGCGTTGATAAAGTTGCATTAACTGCCATTACTGAGTTACCCTTGGATTAATTGTTACGATACCTTCAACAACTCTAGTCTTGGTTCCACCAGAAGTTTGAGTTATAACTGCATCATATACATATCGACCATGAGGAATGGCTGCCGTTTGTGTATTGGAAAGTGCAAGAGTGAATTGTCCTGCCGATGCATCTGTAGTCGTAGTTGTAAACGCTACAGTTGCAGAAGATGAATCGTAAGTTTTACGAATTTGAGCTGCGTGAGTATAACCAGAAAGGTTTACAGCACTCCCTGTACTATCTGTAACAGTTACAGTAGTCGTGAAGTCTGCTCCTGCATCAATGAATATATTTGAAATGACCGCCATGTTTAACCCTCATAAATGTTTAAATATTTATAAGGGTTGACGATTAGAGGTGAGATTTAGGCGAATGCACAATAGATGTAGGTTTGGCCACTAGCATTTATATATCCACTATTAGCACCTGATCCAAAAGAAAATCCGTTAGTAGTAGATATTGCGATAGTTGTTGAGGCTCCCACGGCAGGTTCTCCTTCAGGTTCATTTAAATACATTCTTAAAGTGCCACCACGCAATGTATCATAGAGATGCCAATGGTTAGCCTGATCGATGTTTTTAATAATTACACATTTTGGTGCAAATCCTGTCGTAACACTATGTGCTCCACCAGTACCTTCATACGTTCCAAACGCTGACACGCCTGACACGGCTTTCCATGCGTAGCAGATAAAATTATCCCCAGTTGCATTGACTGCTCTTCCGTATTTTGAACTTACTTCAGCACTGCTTGAGTGTAAATTTATATTCGTACCATCTGGTGCATCAATGTAACCTCTTATTTTTGTGTCTTCTGCTGTGTTATTATTCAGGTTTAAATTTTTATCAGTAGATAGGTCATTATGGTAAACAACCCAATCATACGCACCACCAAGATTTTTTACTATAATAAAATGTGGAGTACCACCAAGGTTGTGAGGAATTGCAGATGTTTGATTTGCTCCAGTTGCACCACCAGTATATTTTGTAATACTTAAACCAGAGTTTTGATCAACTGATTGTGTTATTGCAGTAACATTACCTGTGTTTGCTATTGTCCCTGCACCACTAGGATTACTTGAGTTTATTGTTCCTAATGCCCCACTAGGCGCACCTCCCGCTTTCCATGCCCAAGCTATGAAGTTATGGTACTGATTATTTACATTTAATCCTGTTCCTGCATGAGCTAGTGAAAAACCATCAGCATTAAACTTAGATATATGACCCTGTGCGGATGCTTGTGATTGAGCATTTGTATCGGGTACTAATGGAGAGTCACCAAAATTCGTAACTGAATCCCAAACCATGTGACTTCTGGTTTCACCTCTAGATTTGATCCAGACGAAATCAGGCTGAAAACCAAATCCATTTATATCTCTAGCTGCCCCTGTACCAAAATACCTCCGTGCGCTGAACAATGCTGGTTTTTCATCTGTAATCTGAGTAATACCTATTCCATCATATCCACCAGAACTACCTAAAGTGATAGCCTTTGTAGCATCTGCATCATTTTGAGCTTTAAGTAGAATACCATTAGTTGTAGTATCAGATGTTACTCCTGAACTAAAGGCTCCTGTGATTGTTGCAGTATGAGTTCTTGAGTTTCCAGAACCAGAATGTGCAGTAGAACCTACTGCTATAGTTCCAGGCAATGCGGTTCCTCCGGCCACTTCTGACCATGTATAATCTCCCTCTCCAGTTGCAACCAATGTAATTGTTCCTACATCTGGTTTTGCTATTCCAAAAGATCCATAGACTTTGGTAGGTACTGTGTATGTAGTACCATTTGCCGAATAAACTGGATCAGTGCTTACACTTGTCATGTCCTCTCCAATGACTATTCGGATGTTATCTAAGTATCCTTTATACATATAACCTTGATTATCATCGTGTCCAATACGCCAAAGTTCAGTGCTATCATAGTTTGTGGTTGCTGTAGAGCCTGATATATATCTTCGTGTCCCATCAACCCATAACTCCAAATAACTATCAGCATTTCTTGTGACCATGCAATGATGCCATTGATCATCATCTACTGCATGACCCGAATCATTTTGAGTGGTATCTTCGTAAACGTAAAAATTATGTGCTACCCCAACTTTTTTAAGATTTATGTTAAAGTAACCAGTATTACTTGTACCAGTACTTTGTTGGTTCCCCATAATTGGAATATAATTACCAGTGCTATCACGCCTATTAAACTTTAACCAAAAATCTATTGTAAATTTACCAGTTCCTAAAGCACTCGCATGGCTTAACTCTAAATAATCAGATGACCCATCAAAATAAACCCCAGAACTTCCAGTTGCCTTCCCACTTGCAGGCCATGTAAGAGCAGGAGCGACTCCCTTGTGACCTTGGCTATGGATTGAACCTGTGGGTGTTATGGTATGGGTTGTTCCAGTAGTTGCACTATCGGCAAAATAAAACTCATCACCAGTAACTAAATAACTAATTTTTGACTCATCTGAGTTTGCAGCTATACCTGTAGCAGCACTCCATGTTTTAGTAGGTGCAGATGTTGGTTTTGTGAAATTAGCTGTATATATTCCAAGTCCTTTTGTGACTCTTATCCCTGTGATATGGGCAGCAGTATAAGTGTTAGCATTGTGACGATCTCTACCAATTTCTAAATTTGATCCGTCAGACTGACCTAAATTAAAATTTGTACTTGCGCCTGTACTTGATTTTGTACCATCTAAATAAATATGTGTTGTCCCAGATATTCGCACTATCGCAATATGATACCAAGTTCCACCTTGACTAATTGATGTTTGATGAGTAATAGCGGCATATGAACCACTGCCAGAATACCTAAATGTTATCTCATTGCTGGCCTCCTCAATTTCCCAAGCAGTAGCAAGACCATTACCTATATTATATGACCAGTGTGTGCCCGAACCTGTTGGTCTTATCCAATATTCAAGTGTAAAATCCCCAGTTCCGAAATTCCAAGGAACACGATCTACTGCTGTGGGTAAGGTAATATAATCATTACTTCCGTCTAATAACCAACTACCACCATTAGTAAATGGACTTTGATTATGAACTTCATTAATCCCACCAGTATAGGTCATTTCATAACGATTACCTTTATTAGTACCTATCTGATCACTATGAATCAACAATTTGGTATTTGTGATTTCTGTTAATCTTGAGGTTGGGACAGTAAAATTTGAAGTGTATACAGCACCTGAGCCATTGCTAGTTGTCCCTTTTATATAACGGAATTCGTCAATGTATCCCTCAAAGAAGTTTCCACTATCGTTAAATCCTTGTCCTAATATTATAAAATGGCTATTGGTTCCATTAATAAAATCAGTAGCTGATGCTGGGCCAGTATCTTTAACAAGTACACCATTATGGAAAAATCTGTAACGACCATGATCATAACTTGTTTCTCCCCTGCTCATGGTTATTGCTATATGTTGCCACTCATTAGCTTTGTATACCCCTGCATCTGTTATGTATGAATCCAGTATACTCCAATTTGAATTATCGGGAGATATATTAGAGTAAAGCCTATTACTAACAACAGATAATTCTAATCCCCGACCAGCATTATTCCCAGATTTTATAGCTAATATATTTTTATTAGAGGTATTTGCAGGATTAATCCAAAATTCTATTGTAAACTCTTCCCCACCATCTAAATTAAAATCAGCATTACCAGCCGTTACAAGTTTGTCATTCGTACCATCAAAGTACATCGCACTCTTTCCATCTCCAAAAGGTGTTGCCTTGATGGATACATCTCCGCTTGGGGTGACTTTATAGCCATTACCGCCACCGAAGTTGGACGAATCCTCAATGTCCGTTCCACCAGTGCGGTCGAAATTCAGTAATACTTTTGTGTTACTGTCCTGTCCTCCTCCTGCGGTTCTACCAGAACCATAAGTTCCTAAAGAAGTTGCACTAGGAGCTCCAGTTCGATCTCCTCCTGTTTGTGATGAGGTTGAAAGGGTTGTAACAGTTGCATCAGATGTTAAAGTTGTATTTGTATCAAGAACATTAGAAGCAAGACCAGATTTGGTCATCTTTAAGTAAATTTTTCCAGTATAAGAACTTGTGAGATCTGTTGAGTAGCTACCCTCTGTTCCTGTCCACTCAGCAGTAATTGTATTTCCACCAGAGAGTCCCGAAATATAAGATGCATTAGCAATCACAGCACCAGCTGCGGTCGTAATTGCAACTGAAAGTTCTCCTATGGTTGTACCAAAGTTTGCTCCTGTGAGAGTTACCTTACCTCCGTTTTTCTCACCTGGCGTCTTTTGAATTTTAAGTGCAACGCTAGATTGTGTTCCAGATACAGTAACCGCATTTGAGATTACCATTGTACTTGCACCAGTATTTACAGAAACAATTGTAGTATCTGCTGGAATTCCTGCACCAGAAATATATTGTCCGGCTTTAAGACCTGTAGTAGAACTTAATGCAGAAATTGTTGTGGTTTCATTGGTAGTTCCTGTGTATGCGTATGGAGCTTCGTATGCATTGATACCCCCATCATCAGTAGACCCAGATACATCATAACTATGAGAAGAGAGTTCTGGTGCAGTCAGAGATTCTGCCCAAGAGGCTGCACCTGTAGTTCCATTGATTTGAAGAACATACTTGTCAGTTCCTCTTGCCGTTGGAAGAGTCCAGTTGGTTCCACCAGATCCTAGTGTAACTGTACTTGTGCTTGTAAGATTACCTACAGTAAATCCAGTTCCATCATCATCTACTTTGGTTGCAGTGACAGCATCATTTGCAATTTTGGCAGTTGTTACTCCTAAGTCTGCAATACTCTCTGATTTTACTTTTGAAAATGCCATTGGTTCCTATTATGATGGTTTAGTTGGCCATGTTATGTCTGAATATTTAGTCTTACTTGATTGATCAGCAGGCAAGTCCCTTAATGATTTTCTATAAGTTTTCCAAGCTGCAGACATGGTAACATCAGAGTTGCCCATATAATCGGTTTCTGCAAGGAGTCTGGTTCTTTGGGTTCTGATTCGTTTCCATTCTTCTGCAAGATCGTAAGCTGCTTTTGCAGTATCATCTTTGACTATTTTACTTCCGTCCCACTTGAGGTGGTAGTGTGTTCCGTCTAGGTCTGAGACTATGTGACCACTTTGGTTGAAACTAATGGTATTACCTTCGTCATCTTGATAACTAAGTGGTGCATTGGTTTCTATTATTTCGTAATCTTCACCACTAAAATCGTAAGACTTAGTTCCGTTTTCATCTTCAGAAGTAACAGTTTTTAGCCAAGTCCAATACTCAGATTTTGATAGACCTTTAGCAAGTCTTCTGCATTGCCATTCAGCTTCGTAAATAGCTATTAGTTTTGTGTCTTTAGTTGCGATAAACATTTTACAATCTTGTAATATCGAATAGATTTCTAGTTAAGGTATCACCTTCAGTGTTATAAGATCTTACTCTCACAGTATCCCCTCTTTTTAAATAAGCATTTACAGATAATATTACCGATGCCCTCCATCCCCCACTGTTTTCTGAGTAGTTTTCTGTTGTTTGGATGATGGAATCATTTATGTAAATTTCTAGTCCAGAAGGAGTTGCAACATCCTTAGCTGTGCCATGTCTAGTTATATTGTAATGACCTTCTTTTAAGCAAACAAATCTATCATATGCGATAGCAAAATCTTTGTTACCTAAATATTCTCCATCTGTAGTTTTGCCCCTATGATCATCGGGTATTTGAAAACCCCATGATTGAACCCGATCCGCAGAAAATTTTGCTGATACTACGACATTCCCTATATAACTCGTATCCCTCGTAACCTCATCCCAAGTCTTGCCGTCTGAAGACACAACTAAATTAGTCTGTTCCATGTTTCTGTCACCCCCAACTAACTCGTGGAGAAATGGGGTTTCAAAAGGTTGGTAGTGGTGGGAAGTGTGGATTGGCGTGGCTATTTCAAACCTAAAAAATCCTCCATCTTGACTTGTTTCTGCTTGCCAGCCGAATAGGTTGTTACCTAAAGTTACTGCGGAATTAATATGGACATGACTACCTCGATCAGTATGTAGAACATCACTTCCATTAACCTGAGGCTTACCTCTAACAGAAGCAAGAGCATCTATCCCAAAAGATGTTCCAAAAGCTTGTATTCTACTAATCTTTGCTCCAGAACCACTGTTCATGTAATTCCTAAAAGGATAACCATCTGGGATGCTGGCATTATTTAAAAGCATTGACCCAGAACTGGTGTCATGATATATATCTCTACTGGAATCAAGTAATCTAACGCCTTTACCAATTGTCACCCCATTAGTATGGGAAGTTTTATTAACATGATCTGCCATAAGCATATAGTCACATAACACTACAGCATCTTCAGGGATTGGGGGTTTCTTGGGTTGGTGAATTGTAACTTCAGCTATATCTAAAAATCCTGTAAATAACTGAACTCCATCTAATTTATATGGAGTATTATTGGCAGTTGAATTCCTGACCGCAGATAAAATGTGAGTTCCAAAAGGTAAGTTCTGTGCTATCGCATGAATTCCAGTGTGAGTATTCCCCTCCTGTCTCAGTGTTAATCCTGTACCAATAAAGGTAATATTATGTGGAGAATTAGTGCTATGTGGTTTTACAGACTGATAGGTGTCATACGCTAGACTCCCTGACATACTTGTAAGACCATCGTCCATCACGAAACCAGCATCAGCGTCACTTGTTACTGTACTTATATCTTTGAAAGAAGCATCCCCATTTGCTGACCCATTTCCAAACTCACGAGCATATAGACTTGTGGCTACCTCTGATAACTGAGCTGAATCTAACTCAGTACCAGCTTCAAACGAATTCATCGCATTATTAGTACCAAAATGAGAAGCAGTTGTTCTAGTTGCAAAAGCATTAGTTGGTGATGCTGAGTTAGCAATTGATTTAGCATTAGGTGGCATCATATTAACTGAGGTTTTTATCACTCCACTACTGTTCACCCACTTAACGACTCGTCCACCATTAAAAGGTCTGTAATAAGTTGTGGCCGCATCACTAGGTAACCACTTACTTAATCCTAATGAAGTGGCTGTATCTATTCCTAATGCTTGAACAGCAGCTAAATTACCAGAAGTAAACCCATTAAAAGGATCGTAATGATCTGCGGTTGCACTTATAGGAAGTTTCTTACCAAAAGAAACCACATTTTGAGCAGGGATTTGAATCTTTAATTTATTTGCATCTGAAGTTGTGTCTTGAGCGATTAGCTCGATAGCATAAAACAAAGCATAACGATTACTACTACTAGAATCACTAACAGTTAATTTTATTGTGTTTATGCCAGGAGTATTAACAGTTCCAAGATTTAAATCTATTAAACCGCCAGGATCTACATGCCTATTCAAAAGTGGAGTTACTACTGTGGCAGCAGCATTAAGATCATTTGAAGTATCTGTGCCATTTAGAAAAATACTTGTTTGATTTTGATGATCGGCATTCGTAAAAGTACTTACATTAGCAAAATTAAAGTAACCAGTAATTTCTATAAAATCTGTGCCGTCAAGATTACCTAAATTAACTTCAACGCAATTACCTTGGATGTCATATCTAGCGTTCCAGCCATTTGATCCATCTACACAACGAACCCATTCTCTACCATCTACAGAGTAAACATTCTTGCCATGTGTGGCTGTTTCCTGCTCAAGTAACTGTAAGGATTTAAACTTATGCCGTTGTGAACCAAAATGCGCCCCGATTCTAGGGTCTTTGATAGGTTTGCTTCCTTTGATATCAGTGTAATAATATTTTAAAGTTGGAAAACCACTTATAGAAACATCAGTTCCAAAAGAACTTACAGTAGTTGTACCATCAATACCTTTACCACCAATAGCAGGATACAGAACGCCAGGAATGATATGAGGTTTGACCTCAGTTGTGATTGCACTACCATCTGTGACATCTGTATTAAGTTTTGCAGCTGTAATGTTTGCATCTGTAATTTTTGCAGTAACAACTGCATTGGCTGCAATAGCATCTGAATCTACTGCATTATCGGCAAGTTCAGATGCAGTTACAGAATTTGCAGCTAAATCCGATGCAGTAAGTTCGTCTGAAAAAGTACTTGGTGGTCTACGAATTGCCATTGGTTCCTATTATGATGGTTGTGTTGGCCATGTTATATCTGAATATTTAGTTTTTGCTGACTGTTCAGCAGGTAAATCTCTGAGTGCAACTCTGTATGTCTTCCATTTAGCTGGGACTGTTCCTCCATTCTCTCTTGCCTTGATGACTACCCAATCGGTTTCTGCAAGGAGTCTGGTTCTTTCCGCTCTAATTCGTTTCCATTCTTCTGCAAGGTCATAAGCCGCCTTAGCAGTATCGTCTTTGTCTATTTTGGACCCATTCCATGTGAGAGAATAAGTTCCGTCTGAGTGTATATGTCCAGATTCATTAAATGAAATTGTGCTAGTGATTCCATCAACAGTAGACTCATAAGACAAAGGTGCTTCAGTTTCTACAATTTCATAGTCTTCACCAGAATAATCTGGTACATCTTCAGTAGTAACAGATTCTAACCAAGTCCAGTATTCGGGTTTTGATAGACCTTTAGCCTTCCTTCTACATTGCCATTCGGTTTCATGAATGGCGATTACTTTTGTATCTTTAGTTGCTATGTACATCAAAGTTTTGTTATATAAAAGTGATTATCTATCATATTCCCAGTACCCCAATCAGCAAACACTCTAACTAAGTCTCCACGATTTAGTTTTGTAGTCCAAGCCATTCCAGAATGTGATTCATTTGATTTAGTTTGACCAGCATTATTAACATCAATTTGATGATGCCCATTATGATTACCTATGGTTTCGATTCTATAATCTCCAGCTTTAAGGCAAATTAATTGATTATACGCAATTGCAAAATATTTATTGAACACATCTTTATTATGGTTTACCCCCCTCCATTCATCAAAAACAACAATACTAGCCCAAGTTTGAGTACTATCAGTATTTGCACTTACAACAAGATTGCCAATATAACTCGTATCCCTAGTTACCTCATCCCAAGTTTTCCCATCTGGAGACACAACTAAATTGTTCTGTTCCATATTCCTGTCACCACCAATTAGCTCATGGAGATATGGAGTTTCAAAGGATTGGTAATGTGAACTTGTGTGAATTATCCCAGCTGAATCAAAACCTGAAAAATGATATTCACCTGCTAGGGTATACTCAATTTTATTAACACCTAAATCAGTAGCGGTTGTTGGGCCAACTACTACCTCAAGGTCATCATTTGCCGAATTATCTAAAACTGAAATTGTGGAAGATGCCCCACCAAAACTAACTGCCTGACTACCACCAGCAGGGTTTTCCGCATATAAAGCAAATTTATTAGAAAAAACTGGTAAATCTACGCTACAAGGGCTACCCACTCCTGCGGTTATTCTAAATCCAAAATTAGCACTACCATTAGAATTCGTTGTTTGCATGGCCATTGCAGGGGCATTAGACCCTGAATCTCTTTTTATTAAAACATCTCTACTACAATTCGTCCTTCTTGCACCCTTATTAATCATTCCTGTTGTAATAGCACCACTAAGAGGAACCCAATCTGCATAGAGCATATAATCACTTAAAATTACAACATTTTCAGGAATTGGGGGTCTTTTGGGCTGGTGAAAGGTTATTTCAGAAATATTGGAATACGAACCAATATTAACGCTACTAAGTTGAACCCCATCTATCGTAATGTGGGGATTTGCGTTACTACCATCCCGATGTTGTTTTATAACATGAGTTCCATACGGAAGATTTTGTACTACATGATGTGTCCCTGCACCACCACCAGCAGAATCAATCTTAAAAGTAAATCCTGTCCCTATAAAAGTGTAGTAGTAATCTTTATTTGCTTCAGCAAACATTCTTAAACCTTCATCATCCGTATCGACATTATCTCCACTTAAACTCGTCAACCCATCATCCATTACATAGACAATATCATCAGCCGCATAAAGCATACTTGCATCTGCTTTAGTGCCGGAAGCAAGGGTTCCACCATTAGCTGCCCCGTTTCCAAACTCTCTCCAATGAAAAGTCTTCGCTACTTCATGCAATGGTTTTGCATTAGCAATAGTTGTTGAATCAAAATTAATTGTGTGTGCATTTGTTCCAGCAATTACATCTGAATCACCTTTAGGGTTACTTACTGTGTTAGTAATGTTCTGGGCATTAGGTGGCATCATAGTAACACTTGTTTTTATTGTGCCCGAACCATCCACCCATTTAATAATTCTGCCACCATTCCAAGGTCTATGATAATTATCTGTACTAGCTTTCCATTGATCCATACCTAAAGATGTTGCAGTATCAATAAGATTTTCTAACGCTGATGTGGTAGTACCAGAACCACCATATGACATAGTGGAAAAGGGATCGTAATGATGCCCAGAACTACCTTCTGCACTTACATTAAACTTCTTTCCATTAGTAACCACATTTTGACTAGGGATCTGAATCTTGGATTTGTTTGCGGTTGATGTTGTGTCTTGGGCGATTAGTTCACAACCTGAAGCCCACGCATTATCAGCAGCACTATTGGTTGTCATCTTAATTGTGACAATTCTAGGAGTAGTCAAACCAGTAGTTATAGTTCTAACACCAACAGCATCCACATAACGACCACCTCTGGGATCATCTACATTAACTGCATTAGCACTTTCAGTTGTGGTTGCAGTACCATCAACCGCTAGTATCCACCGATTCCTTGCACTACCACTCTCACTTAAATATTCCAACCAGTTAAACTGATTAAAGTATCCAGTAATTTCAAAAAATGTAGTTGTGTCGTTTATATTAAAAATAAGTCCTTGCCCAGCATTTTGTATTTCAATATTACCTACTGCTCTTATCCACTCCCTACCATCTACGGAATAGACATTTGTCCCATGAGTAGCAGTTTCTTGCTCAAGTAATTGTAGACTCTTAAACTTGTGCCTCTGACTCCCAAAATGCGCCCCGATTCGTGGGTCTTTGATAGGTTTTGAGCCTTTGATATTGGTGTAATAGTATTTGTGGCCGTCACCACCTGACTGTGTTTGTGCAGTTCCGTATACACCAGAATGATTAGCACCATTTAAGAGTTTTCCATCAACAGCTGGTTGCAGAACGCCAGGAACTATATGTGGTACAGATTGTGCAGTGTAATCTACAGAAAGTTCAGATTCACCAACTGAGTTAGCTGCAAGGTCCGTTGCGGTCAAAACATTGTCTGCAACCTCTGAGGTTCCAACTGCATTGGCTGCAATCTTAGCTGCATTTACTGCATCATCATTAATACCAGCAGTCGTAACTTTGGTTGCTTGATCGTTGTCTGTGATACCTGCGAGTAACGCAGCTAGTCTTCTAGTAGGAGTTGCCATAGTCTAATTATTTAGGTAAGTATCTTACTGATATGGTGGAACCAGTTGGTGCATTTCCACCTGTTAAAGTTACTATATTATTGGTAAATGTATAATCAACTGTAGGAGTCAAACAAACTCCATTTAAAAATACTAAAAGATCATGAACATTGTATGTTTTTCCTGTAGGAGCTGCATCTATCGTAAATGTACTGGCTGCAAAATTTGCTTGTGTTTTTCCAGAGTGACTTAAAGAAATCTTTGCATTTGTGACTGAGGCATCTGCAACTGTAGGTAGAAAACTCTGTTCCGTTGCAAGATGCATGACTGAGATATTTGCACTATTTGCTGGAGTTGCAGTAAAGGTTATTCTTGCACCTCCAAGTGTCCATGCATTACTTGAACCTTCTCTTTGAAATACACCATCAATGAAAACCATCAATGCACCAGCACTTGGTGGTGTAGTTGTTAAGTCAATGTATGCATTTACTGAACCAGAAGCTGGTGTAGTAAATGTCTCCAACTTAGGATAGGTATTTGCATTATTTGCCGATGGAGTCAGTAATTGTTTTCCAAGGTATGTGACAAATATACGAGAACCAATTTTGATTGTCTGGTTTGTAGATCCCGATCCTGTAGCTGCATTTGAGATTGTAAGTGTGGTTGAACTTGGAATTGCAGTGATGAAAGTGTTTGCAGGAATGTTTGCGTTTCCTGTAATCGGTTGACCTACATTGTAAAGTCCTGTATTAGCTAAAGCAGAGATTGTTGTTGAACCAGAGGTCAGAGTTGTACTAGATGCAGTTTGTTCTGTGAGAGCTGAAGCAAAATTTAATTGCATTGTTCCAGTAGCACTTCTTCCTACTGAGTATGCATAGTCTGGTTCTTGAACAATACCATCAAGTGATACCATCAACTGTGTAGCCTGTGCAACATCAAAGTCAAGAGTATAAGAAGCCGCAGTTGTCCCTGCAATGACTTGCTTCTCAAAGACTCCGTATGATGGTGCTAATCCAATATAACTTTCTGACATTTATTTTACTCTTTTATTCTGGTTTAGTAGGCCATGTAATATTTTCAGGATCACTTGTATCCAAATCTCTCAACTCTTGTCTATAAGTTTTCCATTCGTCTTTTTTAGCAGAAGTCAGACCATTATCTGCAAGTTGTGACCAATCACTCTCAGCTAGATAAAAATTTCTTCTGGCCTTTTCCCGAATCTGTCTCATTTCCAAGTCAGAAGGATCACTAGGAATACTTACTGGATTACCATTTGATATTCTATAAGAATTTTCCATCAGTCATTCCTCCTTCCATATACTCTAATTCTACCTCCATTCCAAGTTCCTGCCGAAACTTGAAACAAAAATCCAAAAAAATTAGTTATAGATCCTCCAGTTCCTCCACCTTGCAGTTTTCCATGAGTGTGATATGGCCCTGCAGCTGTGTCAGTATGTTGATGAGATCCATTACAATAACCATATACTATTTGACCCCATGTGTTTGGACCAGCGGCTTTTTTGGATTCTACATTTACTCTCATAACGATATCACCAAGTGCCAATAAATCTCCAGGCGGTCTGAACATCCACCGATTAATAGTTGTGGAATTAGAATTATGAGTACCACCATCTTGATCAGGCCCAGACTGCACTCCTTGATACCAATTGCCAGTTTCAAGACTTGTTCCTGTGAGAAGAGCGTTACTACAAAATCCTCTCGTTGTGCTACTAGAAGTATTTGTCCCTGAAATTACTTTCACCCTAAGTTCTGTATCTGCTGAAGCAGTCACTGAATCAAAATAAATTATAAATTGTTGATATAAAGGACCCTCCCCTGAGGCTGCTCGAATATACGCTCCTCCTAGATTATGAATAAAAATATCTCCACCTTCTGCGATGGTTCCACCAGCAGACCCAACATAGGGTTGAACATCCATATTAATAGTTGTTATATGAGAAAATGTTGAATGTACTTCTGGGCCAATAGTACCCTTATATATCCATCCAACACTTGCTGAATTACTTCCTACACCCCCGGCTATTCCACTCATTAATTAACTCCAATCTTGGTCTATGTATGAAACCATAATGTCATACTTATCAGATGCGTGTGTGCAATCAAACTGAAGTTCTTGGGCTGCAGAACCACCCTGAGCTGCAATCGCAATTTGTTCAGCTGCACTTAGAACTGCTGTTCCTGTCGCTTCATATCCGTTGAAAACAAATTTATCATTCCAAGTAAAAGTTTCCCCTATTTGAATATTTTGTCGTAGTAATCTTCCAGTTGTAGCAGATGTTCCAGCATGATGATCCTTACCATGAAAATTAATGTAAAAATAATCAGTGCCTGCGTTCATTGCTCTACAACAAACGATTATACTCATTACAGTATAAACATGATGTTGGACACCAAAAATTAAAGTTTGTGCTCCATCTACATCATAAAACCAATGTGATTTAAGTGTTTCTGTTCCACCGCCTGTTGGTAATGCCATTTAATCTCCTATTATCCTAAAGCTAACATTGTTGTTAGTGGCCGATGAAATGCAGAAGACCCAGCATTCTCAGCAAGTTTTACGTTAGATGAAAGGGAATTTGTTGCACTTTTCCACAATAGGGTCTTATCTGTGGCTCCCTTGATTGTTATTCCTGCATCAGCAGCTGTTGTATCTGAAGGTGAAGAAACCTTTGCAATCTCTATGTTTTTATCTTCAACATCCAGCGTTGCAGTATTGATTGTTGTTTGTGTTCCACTTACTGTAAGGTTTCCTGTGACTGTGAGGTTTCCTCCAGCAGTTACGTTACCTGTAAGAGTTGAAATTCCTGTAACTCCAAATGTTCCACCTACTGTAGAGTTTCCTGTAAGAGTTGATGTTCCAGATACAGTTAGGTTTCCTGCAATCGTTGGATTGTTTTCTATCTTTGCACCTGTGACTGCATCATTCGCAATCTTTCCAGTTGTAACACTCTGGTCAGCAACATGAGTGACTGTAGTTCGTATTGTGTGATGGTGAACATCAATCTCATCACTCCCAGAAGTAGCACCAACAAATGTCAGAGTTGTTCCACTAACTGTATAGTTTGTTGTTGGTTTCTGGTAGATACCATTTACAAACACCGAAATACAATTTACATTTAATGGAGTCTCAGATAAAGTAAAAGATGAATTTCCACCACTAACTGATCCTGCACCTGTAAAGGAATCTACGTTTCCAGATTTTAAATTGTCCTGAAGAGCAGCTGCATTTACTGTATTAGCAGCTGGAGTCATGTTCAGAGTACCGACTCCTCTGTGCTGAACGTAACATTCGTCTGTAGTTGAGAGTACGTTTCCAGAACCAAAATCTAGAACTCTTGGATTTCCATTTGCATCTTCTGTGATTGTGTAAGCTGCAACTGGTTCCTGAATCACGTTGTTGACAACGACCATGATGTTGTCAGCATTAAATCCAGGCACATCTTGAATCAGAGTGAATGATGTGGCAGAACCATCACCATTAATAACCTCTCTGGAAAACTGAGGACTTATTTGATTCTGTGTTTGTATCCCAATATACGACATTTATTTTTCCTTATGAAACATCTTCTAATACTGATGCAATAGCATCTACATCATTTGCAGATGTGCAGTATGCATATAACTTATCATTTGAATTTGCAGCTGATGATTCTAGTACCAATTTCTGACCTGAGATAACCTTTAGTGTACCTCCAACTGGAACTGGTGCATCTTTAACAACATCTGCAAGATGTATCTTTTTGAACTCTACACCTGAACCAGCGGCATCAAAACTTTGTGGTGAAGTTGCACTTTTTGTTTCTGAAATCGTGAATGTTGATGTAGATGGTATAGACTGTACATAATAAAATCTACTTGCACTTAAAGCCGCATCTCCACTTGGAGGCAAGCTTGCATTTGTGAAACTAGGTGCCCCAGAAAAATTGAATAATACTCTATCATTTACAATCAAGTTATGAGCTGCACTAGAAGTTGTAGTGAGTACTCCAGTTGTATTTGTAGCTACTGCACTAATAACATGAGCATTAGATGCCGTAACTGTTCCAGCTTGATCCTTAGTTTCGTTCTTACTCTCATCCTCTATTTGCACTGTAACATTAACACCAGCAGAACCTTTGTTCGCTACATCCAATTCAATTGCGATTGACTTCTTTGAGTCTGGTACAGAATATAGTACAGTGGGTAATGTACTGTCAGCAGATACATTTCTTATGACAGCGTTTTTAAAATTATTGGCCATTGGTTAATCTCCAAGTTCTATTATATTTATCATCCTAATGCAACCGCCATTGCCGCCGCAAACCCCTGAGTTGATCCAAAGTCTAAATTAGTATCGCCTGGACTTACAAACTTTATTGAGTAAGTTGTGGAATCATCTGCGTTAGAAAGCTGCACCCATGTTCCACTTGTTGGGTGTATTTTAGTTGACTGAACACTAACTAGACTTGTTATATTATCATTCAAAAAGAATGACATAGTATCATCTGCTGTTGTATCTGAGACAATGTTGGTTGTTGTGGCATTACCAGTATAAACACCTGTACCACCTTGTAGGGTCAATGTTTCAGCATTCGATGATTGTAAATACGATGTTGAACCATGACTGTTTATCTGTGCCGAGAGTTTCATCCCAGCGAAAATTTCATTAATGGCTCCTACAACTGTAGTTGCAGTAGTTTGAAGTTGATCTCCTGCACTGGAAACAGTAGCGTTTCCTATGTCATCTACTAACCCATTAAAATTAACCCGAAAGGTTTCTAGGGTATTACTTGCTTCGGTAGTTCTAGTTGCCATTGATCCTGTTTAAAATTTGTCCAAGCATATCTTTCATCTCAGACATTTCTTCCTTAATATTATTTATTTCCAGTTCTTGTTTATCTAATCGGGAATGTCTCTCTTTTCTCTTGAGAGCTGCATTCATGTAATTCTCATACGATTTTATATCACGATTGGTTATAGCTTTACTGTAGGAATCTCTAACTAAATGAGGATGATCCTCTACTACTAATTGGTTACTCATAATGCAAGTGCAATCGCTCTAAAATCTCTAACATTTGGAACCTCACAAGAACTAGTTCCTCTCATTACTATCTTAATTGAAAATGCAATAAAACCATTCAATCCAGATTTCTCATAAGTGTATTCTCGATAGTCTGTCCTACTCTTAGAATCACTCACCGCTTTATCCAGAACCATTGCTTCCCATTCAATATCATCGAATGTAGTAGTATCATCAGCACGCAATGTCTTATAATAAACATCTATGGCAGCTGAATTATATCGTATTGCATCAAAAATAACTTTCAAAGCAGTTGATGCATTTGCAAGAGTAACTTTTCTTGTAATATACACTCCAGCATTAGCATCACCAATGGCAGCTGTAGAAGATTTATATGCATCCTTAAATGTTGTTGAGGTAGCATTATCTAAAATTGCTGATGAATATAAATCTTGATCTCTCTGTATATTATTAATACGATTTTGGACAGCAAGAAATCCCATTCTCTGCATATCCAATACAGGAGAAAGATTTTCAACAGTAGTACTTAATGTAACCTGAGTTTGTAATGATTTATTATTGGACATTTCTAAAGATTCATTAATTTCAGATGCAATCATTATAGGTTTCTCAAAATGTACATTTTCATTTGGAGTAACACTCTTTGCATCAGTCCATGAATCTAAATTAAATGAAGTTTCAGATCCTCCTGCGATTCCAGAAAATTGTCCAGTACCAGCTGATGCTGATGCACTTGTTCCTGTAGTAGTTCTGAGTTTAGTATCAATAGCTGTTCCAGAAAGTTCCATCAACTGAAGTATTAATTTTCCAGTATCCGTCATATAATTTTCAGTAACAGTAACCCCAGATCCACCTGTAACTTTTGCAGTTGTAACAAAATTAGCAGAGGGTCCACCAGTTACACCATCGAGATTCACAATATAATGATCCAGACCAACTTCTTCAAGATTGTTCTTAGTAAAATTGAGACTAGTTAGAGGCCAATTGGCTGTTCCAGAAATTGGAGCCGTTCCTGCAAAATTACTCATGGTTACATTATTAAATGTAGAAGAATACATTCCATGATTTGGATGATTTACTAATACTTTCTTAGTGCCAGGAATTGTTGTTACAGGAGAAGCTGGTAATGTGGTTGTAGGTAATGTTTGATTTTGTAAAGTAACTGTACCTGGCGATGTACTAAAACTTGCACGATTTACAACAAATTTCAAGTCCTCCATCTGAGATGCAGTCCATGTAGATGCATTCTGAGACTTAAACAATACACCAGCATAAGGTTGATCTGAAATTGTACGAGTTCCACCAACCTCTGTATCTCCCATGTGGGACAACCAAATATGATAGTCTTGAGTATTTGCAAGAATAACAAAACAATACTCAATATCTTGTTGCAAATATACAGGAGCAGGAAATGTAAATTTAGTTGATGCACTTGCATCCTCTGAGATATTAACATTCTCAGGTTCAACAACCACTTTACCGAAAGGTAAAATTGTTGTAGTTGGATATCCACCCTTCATAGTACGAATCTGACATACGGCTGGAACTATATCTGACTTTGATTGAAAATATACTTCAACCGATGTAATAAAAGCTCCTCCCTTTTCATCTATCATAATAGATTGTGCCACTGGATCATACCATCCTGTCTGTCTATCTGATGATCTTGTACTTGTTACTGTTCGTTCTTGATTTAATGTTACACGATTGACATCTGCATTTCTTGTTGCAATAATGGTTTCTTGAATATTGTCTAAAAGACCCTTTGCATAATATGTAGCTTCACCAGAAGTTTCAGTATCCCCTGAGAGTACACCATTAGCTGGATCTGAAGTCAATCGGAGTATTCTTTCTCCAACTTTGAATGCAGGATTTCCAGAAGTATTTGGATCTGGTATAGAAAATTTACCTGAATTTTTTCCAGTAGCTCCACAAATTAACGGATCACCCATTGCAGGAGTTTTGTATACAGTAGTTCCAGATGCAATGGCCGTATGATTAGAACAACCTGTAAAGGTTGTACTTGACTTACCTGAATAAGTGATAACCTCCCCATTAACAGTAAGAGATCCAGAAGTAGAAAACGCTCCTGTAGATGATACAGTAATAACTGCATTATTTGTTGCAGAAGCCTGGGTTGTAGCTGTATAATAATTTACATAAGGAACATCAGGCGTAATATATTTTGTCACATCTACATTATCAAAAAACGCATACAGTCTTGATTTTGGTTTAAATACTGAACCTGTAAACAGCACATCTCTCGCACGACAATATGGAAGAATGTCTGTACTGACTACACGATCCCCTTTAGATTCCTTATCAATCCTTGGAGTAATTTCTGTTCGTACACCTGTTCTAGATGATTTTTCTGTGGAAGTAGTAACAGTAGTTTCCATAACCCTTCGACCTCTGCCTGGGACATAGGTAGCAAAAGAAGGATCTCTCCACTCTGTTATTCGCACATCTTCACCACTCCAGAATGTCTCCCATTCATTCCAGACAGTATTGATGGCACTTCCACCATTTCTAGCTATAAAACTATCGTAATTACCTTCCTTATTAATAATAAGGTTGGGCATTCTATTTGTGTCTTTCCAAATATCAGATTCAGGATTAAGAACCAAAGTTCCTATCCATGCAATCACATTAAATGGATTTACGTTTTCAATTCTAGATGCATAAGGTTGAGTAATAAATGCAGTTTCAGAATAAGGAAGAGTAATTAAATCCCCTGTTTTCTGATACCCAGCTGTGGTTCTAAGGGCATCCGTAGAAACTGATTCTTCTAATTCGATAGTTCTACTCTTATACTCTGGTCTAAGAACACCTTTTGCAAAATCCATTGAACACTGATAATCAGAATGCATTGGGTTTCCAACTTTATGACCTGTGAAGTTATCTACAATAAACCCATTCTTAAATCGGTCAAGACCATCTGAATCTTGCATCTGAAAAGCTTCAGTTGACTTTTCCAACATATTTAACTGAGTATAGTATTCTAGATTCTCTACACGATCTGCAATACTACCAATGTCCTTCATTGTAAATCGGCGATTCTTTTTTCGTTGAACTCCAATATCTGTAGGTACAAAAGTATATTGAGGTAATCTAAAATCTGCAAGATGCATTGCATCATCAATTGTAGATGGTTTCTCAGGATTCTCAGCTGCACCTCCAAGAACAGTCTTAAAGTTACCTTCAGAATCCAAATATAAAGCACCATTCTGAGGTAGATAGTAATCAAAAGATGATTGAAATGTTGCATCTGTTTTTGGTACATCAACTAATGATGATCCAGTTGCAGATGTTTGAAAATCCCTATGTGCGAAAGAAAAAGGAGTAATAGATTTTACCGAACCACCAGAGTATGCAACTGTATTCGTTCCATCATAATCACCAACTCTAGGTCTAAAATCACAAGCATCTCTAAGATCATATTCACCAGTTGGAGAGATTGTATCTGGATCAACTCTTTGAGCTGAATATAATGGAATTTCAGAATAGTCAATCTGATTTGTACCTGTTCCTACTGGATAGGAATCTACACTAAAATAATCCCCAGAACCATGAGTGAAATATTCATATACAATAGTAATCCTACCATCTGGTGGTGCAATACCAGCCTTACGAGTAATTCTACCAATATCATAATAGGTATCTCTCATACCTGTATCAATAGTAAAGTTACTTAAAATATTAGTGTCTCCAGCAACCACTCCTGACTTTACTTCTTGTCTGGCGGGAGAACTTTGAGTTGTGGATAACTCATCACCCTCTACAAATGTTATATCTGTAAGATATGCAATGGAAATTTGATTTGTAGATCCTACCGATCCTCCATCAATGACTCTTGCGACTGCACCAGATCCGGCATCAGTTGTAGTAATCTTTTGTCCTGGCTGAAATAAATCTGAAGCTTGAACAGATCCACCACCTACTGGACCATAGGTAATTTTAGGTAAAATAGGATTAGTAGATGCATCAGCTCCTTCATAGATACCCCTTACCTTAAAAATATCTGATTTGTTTAAACTGATTTCCTCATCCTTAAAATTTGTTCCCCAGATACCTCCCGATGCATTAGTCAAGGTAAGGGTTTTCATTGTCTGAAGAGTTTTGGTTTTTTCTGTAGCTGTACCTATAATAACCGAATATACAACTTTTACTTCGGCACCAGCTCCACCAGTTCCAAGTGTTATAGTAAAGTTTGCACCAGATATAGCTACAGTACATCCCTGACCTGAAGCTGTCTCTGGGGCCAATACCATACCAGGCGGATACTTAGTAGTATTACTTGTACCCCCCACAACTGAAATTTGATAATCATCTATACTAAAAGAAGCAAATGTCTCACCTTCTGGTAATGAAAATGAGGCAGTATTTGCAGAGTCGATAGTAAGAACTGTTTGTCTACGAACTGTTAATGTAGTATCTCCCAGATTGTTTAGAGTAGCTGGTTTTAGAGTCTTAACTGCTTGTTTCGGAAGTTTGGAAATCATTACCAATTCTTCCTGTTCTTCCAGTTTTGAACGAACTCTTGTAATGGTTGAATTAGTTACACCAATTGGAATTTCTTCATGAACAGTCATAGATGTATTAGTGCCGATTGCACTAACTTCAACTCTTCTAATTGTACCACCTGTATCTTGAATTTCTACCAAATCTCCAACTTTTAGATCAGAAACAAATCCTGTATTTGTTCCTGTTATGGCAGAAGTTCCACCAGTTGCAGTTACAGTACCTTTGAGAGTTTTGGCATCAGCTGGATAAATGTCTGCATAATATCGTTTTGCCGCAGTTGCATGATCCATGAACAAGGAGTGACAATCACCCATCGTAAAATACTCTACTGGATTTGTACTATCTAATGCAACCGAACCAGCTGCGAGATCTCCAGAAACATTACTTGTAATAATGTCTGTCCCTACAAATGTACCTGTAGTTTGAATAACATGGAAGTACAATCCTCTATCATATTTGGCACCTTCTCCTGTTCCAGTTGCATTACCAATTATACAGTCTGAAATGGCAGTCGTTGCACCAGAAGTTTCGTCTTCACTTAATTCAAAATGGGTTGCATCTGTTATACTTGCGATATAAGCATTTTGTGGAAATGCAGTTTGTCCAGTGTCCGTAACACCCATTCCTACTTCAAGACCACCTGTATTTGTGACAGTACAAGTTGGGTCATCGGCTGCTGGTGTAATGGTTTGACCTGTAAGTTGTACATCTTGAGGTGGTACATAAACAATACCTGTTGCACCAGAAACCGATCCTGTTATTCTTGCACCATTAGTAAGAAAATTATTATTTGCTAATTTTTTAGTTGAGGAAACTCTAATTTTTGCCAACATTCTGACATCAAACAAATAATGTTGAAATCTGGCAGAAAGTGGATATGCACCATTTACAAAGGTATCTTGAACTGAACCTGTACTATGTTCAAAGGCTCGTGTTCTTGCGACACCTAGAGTTTTTGTTTTATTATTTGGAAAATAAGGGGATGCATCATCTAATGTATTAGAATTCCAAGCATAAACTGGTGCATTGACAGCGTGTTCATCAGCAGAACCTCCAGAAGAACCCCCATAAGCTCTACCATTAGCTGAAAGATTGGCGACATTTCCTATAACCAACCTATTGTTAGCTAAATCTACACTTGCAATATTAATTAATTCATTTCCAATATTAACAATAAATCCACCAGATTGAGGAAATAATGAAACATTATCAACCGCCATTTTTGCACCAATACCAGAAGTAGTGGTACTATTTGTAGCTGCGGCTAGAGTTGCAGTAAGATGAGCTACTGGTTGTCTTTTATTTCTTAATTGAACTTCTTTAAATGGTACAATACTCGTAGTAGAATCTATGTCTGGAGTATTATATGTGTTTTCAACTTGCAGAAAGTTTCCTGCACTAAACATTGTTGGATAGTTTTGAGTAAATGCTGTTGTTCTAGCTTTATCCAATGGAACATACGTTTGTCCTACTGTCTCGATTTCAAAACCCCGAACATACGCTTTACCTGGCGATAATGCAAGTGCCACTTTTGTTGCATCTCCACCTTGACTCGCAGAATATACTCCATCATTTAGTCCATCATCTAAATGTTCTCTAAGGTCTAAATTAAATCCTCTCACGACATAATCACCAGACTCATCAAAAGTCCTTCGTGCAAGAGTTTCTTCCAGAACCGAATACTCTGTACTACGAACCATAGACTGAACTTGTCCAGCCCTTATAGTTAATAATTCTATAAAGTCTGCATCATCTGCTGATCCAATAGATTTTTTGGTTAGTACTAAATTAAATTTGAGTCTATGAGCCCCCTTAGCGGCATAATTGGTTGAACCAGTTGCATTATCTAAAAGTGTAGAATCTTCTTCAGGTGTTGATAGTGATTCAGTTACTTGAAACCCAACTCTATAAGAAGGCGTACTTCCATATTTGTCTAGAACAATAGTTTGAGTATCTGTTTGTACAAAAGATCCCCGAATATAGAATACACCTTTTTGAACACTTGCAGAAGACCCTGTTCCAGTTGCAGATGATGATGAAGTTACACAAACATTAGAATTTGCAGTAAATGTTTGTGCAGTTCCACCAGATGGAGTGTATGAAAATGCAGTTTGAATTTGTAAATTTTCACCATTACCGAATGTAGAATACGTTGTCCCTTGATCAGTAGTACCTGTTCCAGTTGCAGCTGGAGTATTGGACTGTTCATACTTAATGAACAATGTAAGATCATCAGAGGTTGTGGCGGCCGCCGATCCAACAACTTTAGCTAAAACACCAGTAGTTGCACCCTTGAGTTTTTTACCTACCAGATCCGTTCTATAATTTTCAACTGTATGTGTAGTAGCTCCCTCACTATAATTTGCTTGAATTTTCACATAAGAATAGGTGACATCATATCCAACCTGGCCAGGAATGACAACTGCACCCTCTTTGAAAAAATGAGAACCTAATCTTTCAATCTGATTCTGAAGAATAGATTGCATTTGGGTAAGTTCACGAGCCTGTATAGAAAATGCAGGACGAAAAAGTACCCTATGAAAATTACTCGCCTCTGAATAATCGTCATAATATGGGGAAACATTTAAATCGGTTTTTTGCATATTAGAACTCTACAATCAATTTGATATCTTCTGTTTGGTCACTAGCACGACTGATTGGTTTTCGGTTTTCCATGTAAATAATGTCACCTGAATCTGGTTGCATCTCAGGATTTGAATACCCCGCTGTAAATGAAGTATTATTCAATGCAGAACCATAAGATGTATCTGGTACACCAGTTGCAGTTGATTCTGCTCCTGTGATTGTGGCAGTTCCACTAAATGGAAGTTTTTCACCAGTTGAATTGGTTCCTTGATCGGTATAAGGAGTTTGAATATAGAATAAAATTTTATTCGATGCATCATATTCTACCACTATTCCTTGTGGAGATTTTGGTACACAAGTAGCGGTTCCCGACATAGATCCAGTTGGAGTTCTTTGTGTTCCTACTGCATAAGTAAACTGAGTTGTGGAAGTTACTGTGATATAGTGTGTTCCACGATGACCAGTTGTAGCTCCCCCTGCAAAAGTTCCTGCGGCTATTGTTACTAATTGTCCAGTAGCAAACCCATGTGCGGCCGCAGTGGTTACAGTCAATGTACTACCACTTACAGTAATCCCACTTACAGTTGGAGTTGCAAGAGCTTGAGATATCTTTTCATCAACTTTAAATGCGCCAGGACTTCCACTAAGTTTAACTGCATAAGTTTGTCTTGCAGAAGTACTTGTATATGCACTTGTTGTACCATAAGAATATGGATTTCTTAAAATTCCAATCTGTCGAAAATCATTGACTACACTAAAGTCAAATGTCTCTGTTTGTTGCAATTTCACATCCATCATCGCAAAATGACCTCCAAGTTCCTTTGCAGGATTAGAACCATGTCCACCATCAGCAGGAATGATCACTTCAAAAATAGGTGATGGATTACCCCAAGTTATCACTTGACTAGATCCCGCCTGTAAATCAAATTGTTCTTTAATGTCATCCTTCAAAATAGTTGCATGAGTGTATCCCGAACCATTTGCAGTTATCGCAACCGATTTAACTTGACCTGTATTTGAAGAATCCGTGACTCCACCAATAACTACACTACAAAGAGCCCCAGAACCATCACCTCGAATTGGTACATTATAAACTGTAATATCAGCATTCTGAGTAACACCTGAAGATGAACCTTCATTTGTAATCTTGACTACATCTATTCGTCCAGCGGCAAGTGCAATCCCCGACTCAGCGGCGGTTGGAGCTGCGATAAAGTCAGGAGTCAGAAAATTTTGAACCTGAGTTGTGGATAAAGTAAACATATACTTGATCGTATAATTTCCTGTAGTAAAAGGTGAGGCTGAAGTTGATGTTGGAGTTCCTTCTGAACCACTCCAAGCGGCCGCTGTTCCATTTACTGCATTATCTAAAACCTTATAGACTCTATATGCAGAAGTCATAAAATAAAATGAAGAGTCAAATAGACTAGTTGCACCAGAAGTTGAAGTTTTAGTTGCAGAATAATCTGGTCTATACATATCGTATGTTGTAGATCCAGAAATATCTAAGTCTCTTCTGGGAATTGCGTGTGTAACACCAGTTGCATCAATCTTTTTCGCAGCTAACATATCATCCCAATGATATGCTTCTGTCTTTCTGGCATCTACTGGTGTGGGTGGGGCCGAATCTGTCCCTCCTGTCGTTCCAGTAGCAAATGCAGATGGTCTACCAATATAAAGATAATAGTTGGTAGGTGCAGCTTCAGAGAACGATTCTTTGAATTGTTCAGCGTTGTGAAATCTAAATTTTGAAGTAATTATCGCAGGCATTTTGTATCCTTTACCTTGTTAAATTATTTATAAGAGTTACCTATGTCCCACTCTCAGCATCGAAAGATGGTGGGGCAGTATTATCGTCAAAGGATGGCGGTTTCGTATTATCATCCCATGTATTGTAGTATGCCGTTCCGGCACCTGTTCCAGAGGTAGTAGTACCACCAGTATATTTAATTCCTCTAATATAAGATGGTGGTGGTACGTTCCAAAGTTTATCAGATTCAGTTGGAATTTCAAATCCAGACTCTAATTCTAAAGGTTCACCATCCTCAGCTAACAAATTAATTATAGTATCATCATAACTATCTTCATCTATTGTTCTAGATGGTCTAACAATCTCATCTATCCTAACATCGGCGAATTGATCCAGAGTCATGTGTATACCAATATCATGTTCCCTAATCTGTATATTAGTATATCCCATAGTTGAGTCATAGACACCAGCTCCTCCTGCATCTACATTATCCGTACCAGTTTCGGGAGTTTGTCTTCTTGTTATGCCTGGATATGCATAAGATAATTCATTTTGAACAGGAGATGCATCTGAGGATGCATTTTGGGACCACAAGTATCGAGTTGCCGTCTTTTTAGTTGCACCCAATCCATACCGATTCTTTTGAAGACTAGCAAACCCACTAAGAACCTCAACCTGTATTGGTATATCATAATAAGTACTTAATGTGAGATCTCTTGTTGCACCATCAAATGGTGATGATGATGATATTTTTGCAGTACCGGCTGTAAACACAGCAGGAGTTGTGGGTGTGCCAGATACAGTTATATTAAGAGTATCATTTGTGACTGCAATAACATTATAAAATCCATTGTACCCTGTAGAAGTTACACCACTAACTTCTACTTCATCATTAACATCATATCCATGTGGACCTGTAGTCTCAATGGTTGCAGTAGATCCAGATCTAGTGATTGCCTCAATATCATGAGTGAGTCCAATCTTATGAGCCTTTTGACTATCCAATCTGGATCGTAATGTAGTACCATCACCAGAAATACCCAACTTTCTACGAACATGAGTATTAAGAACAGCCTCAAAGATACTCGCAAGTTCTGGTGTGTAAGTAGAGATACCTGTAACTGGTATCGTCAGTTTCGTTTCGACTTTATTTGTAAGACTGACCTCACCAAAGACAGCAAACCCAGCAGGATGAACTGCCTTTTTAATCTCACCCCTCCAATCTGCAATCGCAGCCCCAACTCTGACAACATAAGAGAAATCTTGATAATAAAATGAGTCTTGAATCTTCATCAGAGATTCACTCACTTTACCTTTATCATTTTCGTAAGCCCCTGCCGTAGTTCCAGTTGTTCCTATCTGTGCAGTAACAACAGCTTGAGATTGTTTGGTGACTATTGCGTAATCCGTTGTTGATCCTCTTTTAATAACCTCATTTAATGCAAAGGTTCCAGAAGTCATTTGAACAGTAAGAAATTGTCTTGCATGATCCCATGCAGTAATAGTACCTGTGGCCAAACTACTCTGTCCTGTAATAGTATCCCCTACAGAAAAGGAAGTTGCCAAAGTGATATCTGGTGGAGAACCTACTTTTATATTTCTAGTGACAAGAATTTTAGTAGGTAAAGAAATAGTAGGAGCTGCAGTAAATCCTGTACCAAACTTTTTAACCTCTACCCCCTTAACTCCTCCAATACCAGATTGCGACCAAGGAAGGAAAGTTGCACCTGTTCCATGTGCAGAATATTGTGTAATTACAACATAAGCAGAACTTATAGAACCTGTAATCTTCTCACCAACACTAAAGGAACCTGAAAGTCCTGTAATTGTAATATATCCAGATCCCTTAACTGCAATAGTTGCTGATGCACCACCAGAATTTGTAATTGTCTCCCCTGCAACCAGTTCATTTGCAGATCCAGATATTGATCCCTGAGTCCACCTAATAGTTGCAGTAGTAGAAACCACGGATGGTGGGGATTCATAACCAGATCCCCTATTGTTCATAAGAACATGAACAACCTCTGTAGCTTCATCTGGAACACTCAGATTTGCAAATGTTGCTGTTTCTAATTGAATCTGAGCTCCAGTATATGCATCATTTTTTTCAGTTGCATCTTCGTATATAATATGATCCACTTCAGAAATATCAGTACGATATTCTCCCTGTACTGTATTACCTGAAACTAGTCTATCATAATCTCCAATCTCTGGACCGATTGCACCACCAACATTAATAATCTTTGCAGTTGCACCAGATCCCTCTGTATTCTGATTATCAAAATATAAGTCCTGACCTATTGCATAATTAATACCAGGCGAGTCAATAATAATTTCTTCAACTTCTCCAGATCCTACATCTACAATTTCAATTGAGGCTTCTTTACCTTCTACACTAGTTACTGTAATTGCATCACCAGTTGTATAAAAAGATCCTGACGTTGAAACTTCTGATCCAGAAATAATTGCCTGAACTATACCAGTGATGGCAACATCAACATCTGAATTATCAATACCAGAAATCTCTGCACCTTGTACAAATGATCCATCTATAGAATCAAGATTGAGAATTAATTCATAAACAGTAGTCTCACCCTCTTGCATCTGAAGTGTACCTTCCACTGTAGCAGATGCAGCTGCGGCCCCAATCGTTTCATCAACCTTTTGGGTAATTACTTGTCCGACTAAATTTGAAGGATTATTTGCTGATGCAACAATTCTAATAACAGTATTACTAGTCCATTCACCAGCAGATACTTTAAGAAGATTGTCTGTAGGATAAAAGATTTCAGGAGTTTCCCCAAACATCATTCTAAAGAACGCATTATGACCTTCTTTCGTACCCTTTGCACGATAAAGATCACGAACACTCTTTACAAGATTTCGTTTGGAAACGCCTGGAGCTACAGTATTAGGAACAGCAGTAAGATATGTATCCCTAAACTGGTCAAGAAAATCGGTAAGAGTTGTGTCAATATTTGCATATTCCAACAACTGTTGAATATTTTGAACTGGATTTCCTTGATACTTGGATATGGTTCCACGAGCTTTACTCGTAGACCCCTCAATAACTTCACCGACTTGAAGGAATCTATTATGTTCAACATAAAGGACAGAATTTGAATTGTCTTCAGCTAAAACAGTGGCAACAGCACCAGATGTAAGACCTGTAACAGTTTCATCTTTAAGAAATGTTCCATAAACAGAATCCTCTCCAACTATCTTAGTACCATCTTCCAGAAGAAGAAAATTATCAGTAAGTAAATTCTCTAAAAGAAGAGTATCATGAGTTTGTACATTTGTCATGGTAATCTTTGCAGATTCCATGAACTGATAGTACAGTCTTAGAAACTCTACAAAGACAGGATGATCGTTCCTGACAAACTCTGGAAATTTATCTTCTATAAAAGATGATATTTTCTCATCTAAAAGTGTAGTTGCCATATTATGAAGTTGTGTATGCGCTTCCTACTGCGGCTGTCGAACTTTTTGTGGTGTATCCTACACCGGCAGTTGATTCACCAGTTGCAAATGTATCAACCTCAGCTGTAACTGAACTCGATATAGTATCAATCTCAACAACTTGGTTTCTAACAGGAATAACATCATTTGAATCTGGTTTGACTGTAATATCCAATTTTCCAGAAGATGATACTATAGCTGTAATATTAAATGAAGTGAGAACCACTTGACCTGTACTATAATTAATAGTTCCAGCTGTCGCATTAGTGATTGTCTTTGTTGTACCACCTAACAAATAGAAAGTTCTAATATTTCCATTTCCATCGTCATCTATGTACTGAATATTTGTATTTCCAGACAAATAAAATCCACCAGATTCCACTACAGTCTGGGACCATCCAGCTGCAGGATGATAAGCTGCATTATTGAAACTTATGGTATACTTGGTAGCGGTTCCTAATGTCAAAGAAATGGATCGCTTTAATTTTACTGCAACTGTACTTGACAATATTGATACATCAGTTGCATCAAGTTCTTTAAGTAAATTAGAATGTCTGAATACTGCATCAAATTTCTCAAGATTATTTGTATTGAATGTAGAAATCGTTGTTTCTGCCAATGCTTGTAAATCTGAATTGGACTTGGTAGTAAGAGTTGAATTATATTTCACTGTAGTAGATAGAATGAGTTGAAGTATCTCAGGATCAACAATAACAGGAGTTATTGAAGCTACATTGTATTTTTTCAAACTGGATATGATCTGATTCTTGGTTGTGGTTGTTAATGTAGATCCAGTTTTTGGTCTGATAGAAATATAAACCCTTCCATAAATTGCAGGGTCATTATCTTCACCACCCCAAACCTGTACTGATTTTATATTTGTATATACACTTGGAAGAATGGCTTTATAATCGTCTGGTGTGACAGCTCGACCTTGAGATGCATACTTTAAAGGTGCATTAAACTTGATTGAGTCTACTGTTTCTGCAAACCCTCCACCAGAAGCAGAAGAAGTTGTTAATGCAGAGACATTAGAATAACCTCCAACTGTAGATGCTGCTGTAAACGCCGAAGCTCCATCTGCAAGAGCACCATTTGTAACTACATAATCAAGAATAACTATATTTCCATTTATTGGTTTATATCCAAAAACCCCATCCCCAAAATACACCTCAAACCTTCCTTCTTCTACCTCTTGCAAGAAATAGACCTTAGATGATGTTGTTAATGTAGTATAATCAGTATTAAGAGTATAGGTTTCTGTAGTTGTATCAGTAGATGAAGTTTGTACCCGAACAACTAAAGTACCAGTATCTACTGAAGCTGATGGTATAATAAATTGTTGTTCTAAATTATTAGTATCAACTGTATAAGTGTAATTAACTCTTGTACCTTCGTATATACTTACCTCATCAAATTGAAATGTTCCTGTATCAGAAGTTGCAGTATGATCTGCAATGGTAACAAATTGATAATTAGTATCATTAACTGAAGTAGTAAAAATAGTACCAGAAGACATTGTAAGAGTAGTTTGAGTAATAGGAACACCCTTAACAGTAACATTCACCAATGCATTTGAAGCTTTCATGGAAGTTGGGAGATACCCCAACGACTTAGCATGAGATACTGCACTAGCACGAAGTAATGAAGTATCCAGAAACATCTCGTTTGCAAGCATATTTGCATGAAATGCTTGATAATGAGTATTATATGCAAGGAGATCCATGAGGACTGATATTCCAGATCCCTCAAAATTGTAATCTGTAAATCCGTTTTGTTGTGATAGAAAATTCTTGAAATTAGATTTGACTGCATCAAAATCTAGATCTGTTATTTCAATTTTTCCTTTTGAGTTTATAGCCATATCATCGTACCGCTTCTAAAAATGTTTGCATTTCTTGTAATTCGGCAGGCATATTTTGTATATAAAAATATATTCGTACATCATACTTGTAAGAATCTGGAACTGGATAACATTCAACAGATTCCACGTTTGCTCGAGGCTCAAAATTAGTAATCATTTCCTCGATTTGACGAGCTAGTTGATTGCCTGTTATTGGTCCGAAATTTTCAAAAAGTAAGTAGGGAATATTGGAACCGATCTCAGGATGGAACGGCCTATCATAGTGATTAGTAAGTAGAAGATTACGGACTGAACGCTTAACTGCATTCACATCCGTAATGGTAGCTACATCACCAGTTACAGGATTAGCTGTAAAGTTTAAATTCAGATCTTTATAGATCCGTTTTGATCTTTGTTCGTTTTGTTGACTTGCATCCCAAGGCATAGTAATTCCCCTATGTTATTATTTATAGGAGAACACCTACCTTATTCTTTATCGTGGAGAACTTGTGATTCCTTATGCTCAGGATCGTCTTTCTCCTTGAACCAATAGTCAGCTGTCTTAGTTAGTACAGCAACGTATGTTCCAATCAAGATATTAATCAAATCACGATAAGTATCTTGTACTTCTTGGAAGAATAGAACATATATCAATATGAAAAATATAGAAAATACGATACCACTTATAATAAATCGTGCTACGAAATTCCACTTTTTCCGTTTCTCTATAGGTTCATGATGGTTGCCATTACCATTTTCTTCTTCTGTTTTTTTTGCCATGTCTGTGTCTTTATTATATTCCATGTCATTCAATTCAAATAGGGTTTAGGAGTTGACTTTTGGAGCTCTACCCAATCCTTCCAATCGTCTTTTTCTAACTCCTTTCTCCTCATCATCTCTCTATGATGAATTTGAGCCATGTGTTCTGCATATACTTTAATCAGTTTAGGCATATCCACTATGGACTCAATACCTTCTCTCTTATACTTATAATTCTTTAACTCCTCTTCCGTATCTACCCATGTTCCTACCCAATTCCACATCTGGTTAGTAAGACATTCCCATTCCAATATCAAAAACCCAAAGTCATGTTCCTCATTCTTTACTGGAAAGAATACATGATAACACCCCATTGATGGGAGAAATGGGAATTCTGGTTTTTTATAAAACAAATGACGAAGTTGAAGTTCAAACCCAGCCCTCAGTTCGTCCCTAGCGGCCCTGTCCACGATATCGTTTCCAGTTTCGTCTTTTAGATTTATTCAAAGGTCTAGATCTCCGACTCTTACCTATAGAAGTTCTCTTAGGTGATGCTTTAATTTTAACTAATGCCTTTGCTTTAGCCATTATGCACCACTTCCTGCACCTACAGTAGATCCACCACCTACAATCATACAACCACATGAAAGCATATCACCTATTCTTGCAATCTTTTTACCTTCAGCTGTTGCGGTAGGAGAACCTTGAGTTATAGTGCCATTGAGAACTGGTGAATTTGGTGCCACACAAGGTGCTACTGTCCCATCACCCACTACTGCGGCCGCAGCCCCATTTAACATAACACTAGGGGCGCCTGGACCACCAAGTACATTTGGTGGATAGGGTCCATGTCCAGAAGTTTGATCTCCTACTCTTGCCATTGATCCGGCCATATTATCTCCTTATTATTGCCATGTGCTAGGATCGGGAACTGCATCTAAACTCTTATATGCATTTTCATAATCTTGTTTATACCGATCCCTATCTGTACTAAAGTTATTTAGGATTTTTATAGTAAAAGTTGCAGTAGTAGAACTAGCATGAGCTGCAAGTGGTGGTTTTAACCCAAAACCTAACTCAAAAGTTATAATAAATGCTCCATTATCTCTACCATACCCTTCACTCTTTACTTTTGCATAATCCGATCCATCAAATTTTGGAATATATGCTTCAGGAGTCCAAGGCACAACCCAATCATTTAATTCTAAAATATCTCCCTCAATCGTTGCAGTTGTAACTGAAGTACCAACTCCAGCTACAGCAACGACACCATCATTTTCTATCTTTATTTTAATATCTGGGAATATATCAAAAGTACCAGTTGCAGTAGTTGGTAATGTTGATGGATGATTGAGTCCACTTAAAGAATCTCCCAAATATGAACTGGGCATTGAAACAGAATTTAAAGTTATTATAGGGCCTGCAAGTTCTTCTAATCCATCTAATGGAGTGCCTGGACCACCAGCTGGTGGAGCAGTAAAGGGTAAATTTATGGCTTCTGTTACCGACATTACTGCCGGAGTAGTCATTGTAAAAGATGTTTTATTATTAAGTGGTGGCTCAGTTATAGGAGTAGGTGGGGTTATTGATGCATCAAGGACATCCCCACCATCATCCCCAACTACAGTAACAGTGTGCATCGTCATATATGAAGGTCTGGCGGGCATTAGTTAAAACTCACTGTTGCTCCTTTGATCGTTGTAGCAGCAGATGCTTCAGCTGTCAACGCTGCAGAGGTCTTAATTGTTAATGCACCAGTACTTTCAATATTTGTTGCACCAGTAATTTCTGTCTTGAGAGCGGCTCCAAAAGTTTGTGTAACGGCTTTAGATACATCAATAGTCCATGCATCACCAAAGGTTTGAGAAACAGCTTTGGATACATCTTGTGTCCATGTATCTGAATATGTCTGAGCAACCGCTCCAGTAATTGTTTCGGTAAGAGTATTATTGTAGGTGTGTGTAACAACTCCCTCAATGGTTACTGTTTCAGTTCCAGCAGTTATCGTAGTTTCTCTATTTCCTTCTGTGATAGTTTCATACAAATTTCCTTTGGATATGACATAAGAAACTGTTCCTAGAGGATCGGATGAAGAACTAGTAGTTGAACTCTCCCTAGTGTCTACACCTGTACAATGTATGTTCATATTACCATCAACTGTTAGGGAATAGTTACCCTTGACATAAGTATCTTGATCTCCACCTATAATGGTTGTCATATTTACATTGTCTGGAGTTTTGAGAACAACATTGCCATCCTTGTCTATTTCTATCAGTGTTCCTTTTCTATGATACAGATGTATTCGTTCATTATCTTTGGTATCATCAAACTCTACATAATGTCCACTCTCTGATTCAAATACATGATTGAAAGGATAGGCAGATTTTTCCTGAGTAGATGGTTCTTGTTGTAATTCTGTTTCTGTTAAGGATTTTCCAACAAGATATTTCCATTTAGTATGAACTTTATCATTTACATCTGATCCACCCTTAGTTCCATAAGATGGATGGGCTGAAGTACTCTTGGAAAAATCAGTTCCAGAAGTAGTATCACTAGGATCATTTTGTGCAAGAAGATTTGTATCTACAGAATTGATGTATAACTCTAAAGGATACTTACTATTTGGATCTTTAAAACCACCCTTCAAAGATTGTCCACCAGTTTCAGAAGATGAAGCTATTGTAAAGTCAGTAGTTTTGGAATTGTTTCGACCTGGCAATGCACCCATAATAACAGGTTCTTGCATTGCAGGATCTCTAAAGAAACCTAAGACCCAAGTTCCCTCTAAAAGAAAATGAGGGGAGAAACCTATACCAGAATTGGCCCCTGCCGTTACAGGCATCATAACATGAGCCCAAGGAAGGTCTTCAGTTGGAATTAAATCAGTTCTATCTGAATGGTATCCTAAACAACGAACCCTAACACGACCAGCGTGTTCTGGATCTTGTCTATCTTCAACGACTCCAATAAACCAATTGAAGCCATCTTTTCCCATGAAATATTGAGTGTTTTCTATCATAAGAAATATTTATTCCAGAAACAAGGCCTAAAAAAAGGGGAACACCCGAAAGTGTTCCCCCTCAAAAATGAAAGTAAATTCAAGTATGTATGAAACTACGCAGCCATAGCTTCTCTCGCAATTTCTCCCATTCCGTGACTATGCCATCGGTCAACGACTTCTTCCAGAATTTCTGAATACTCTGCGTATTCATCTCCGTAAGACCTCAGACGATCAACAGTCTTTCGTCCTTCACGAACAAAGGAAGTGACCAACCAAGAAAACCCATTCCAAGTTGAAGTGTATCGGGAATCTCTTCCGATTCCTGTAACAGCAGTAGACCAACTAGAAACCATCCACTTTCCACCTGTCCAAAGATATCCAAACTCAAGATGACTGTTCTCCATCAGATATTCTTCAAACTCAGTCATGGAATCGAACATCTCAACTTCTTCAGTATGAACTGACTTTTCAAGTGACTCACTCATATCTTCTGACAGGGAACTGAAATACCCAGCAGAGGCTACCCTCTCTGCCATTTCATCAGAATTGTAGTGTTCCAGAAGTGTCATTCCGACACCTGTTTCATATCCATCATAGTGAACATAAGAACTGACTATTGACCCATCTCTTCTCAGATAGGCAACAACTGAATTTGTACTCATATCAAATCTCCAAAGGGAGTTAAAAAAGAAAGAAAGGATTTATTTCCTCTCTCATCGTTACATTAGTATTATATCAAACGACCTAACCATTGTCAAGTCTTTTTTTAACTTTTTTAACAAAGGGTCATTGGGACTTCCGGCCTGCCGTCCTTCACATCCCTTTGTCTCACCACCATGAGAACGGGCAGAATTGTTAGACCCCTTGTCAAAAAAGTTAAATGAAAAACCATGGCCCCTGCCCCGTTACTGAACACTGCCGAACAGGGACCACATAATCAACCTACCTCCAAGGATCATCATCGGGTACTACCCACGCATCAGAGTTGTGAACTCACTATAGCGTCTTGGAACCACATCCACCTCACTTACCTTGGTTGACTTAGGCTATCTTAGTCCAGACCAATTCATGTCTGGATCATTGAACATATCAATCGCTTCCGAGCGATGCATTCTTTCTATTGCTTCATCGACCTTGCGTTCCACAACAACGTGTTCTGGCTCTTCAAGATCAGTTTCGACAATTTCCATGTGTTCATCCTCTGGAATGTCAATCCATCTCCAGTTCTCTCTACGTTCCATATCTACAGGAATCACACAAATCTTAGTAGACAGAACAGATGAATCTTGACCATCAGTATTGATGACCTTCCATAAATCGCCATTCTCACGAATACGATTCTTACCATGTCTGGTTTTTCCAGACAGCTTGATTATATCACCAGCAAAGAATTTCATTAGAACCTCACTTTCTTACGACAAAGTTTTTTGGAAAGGCGTT
>VTLG01014601.1_pt1 | contig 37413 bp, 55 predicted proteins | sample 4694571 | NCBI WGS metagenome assembly VTLG01 (sample SAMN12604809, study PRJNA352737) | marine metagenome | biome: ENVO:00000447; feature: ENVO:00000209|ENVO:00000569|ENVO:01000036; material: ENVO:00002151; isolation source: viral sequences binned using virsorter ...
AAATTTACTGACACACTTTTTAGTAGCGTTTGAATTAATATTATGAATCCGAGCAACATCGCCTGTAGGATTTGCCGTGTGACCCCAACATAAAATACCTTTCGTGTCAACGTTATCAGCGGCATAAACAGTAGTACCAGAACCAGCAACATATTGGTATGAGAAATAGTTACCACCACCTAAACCCCAAAACGAAATATTCAATTCCCCCGCTGACGTATTTGCACTGGAAGCGATGATTAAAAGATCCTCATACTGCGACCAGTTTTTAGTACCAGTACCGCTATCCCACTGCAAACCTCCGACACTAGCCAAAGAAGTTTCCTCAATAGCAACTAAAGCATCCCCATCAGTTAAAACACCATCTACTACATAACTTGGATCTGCCATCACGCCACCTGATATCTAATCATTACAATACCGCCGCCACCTTGACCGCCGTAAGTTGCAGTAGAATCAGAGCCACCGCCGCCACCGCCGCCGCCAGTGTTAGCGATTCCATCTCGACCATAATACTGACCTGAAGGACTGTTACCATTTATACGACCATCCGCACCGCCACCAATAGAAGCCTCACCAACAGTTGATCCTGCACCTGCGCCACCAGAAGCGTAATAAACACTTGTAGTTCCTCTACCCCAGTTAGTTGCACCAGTACCACCATCACCGCCATGATCTGCACCATCAGTGTTGGCATCTTCACCTACGCTACCTTTACCACCGCCACCACCAGCGCCTCTCGTACCAGAAGAGTTAGTACCACCGTCACCGCCGTCATTACCTTGACCCACAGTTCCTGAACCGCCAGTAGGAGTGGAAGTAGTACCACCACCGCCACCTGAACCACCAGTACCAGCGGTACCATAGTCTGATCCTTTACCACCACCATCAGAAGTGACACCAAACACAGAACTATCACCACCATCTAAGCCTGAAGCGTCAGCACCACCTTTACCAGTGCCATAACCCACTACAACCGCATAAGGGCTAGAGCCTTGAGTGATCGTAGTGGTTCCTGTTTGCATACCGCCTGCTCCACCGCCGCCGCCGTGATAAAACTGTGTTGTGCGACCACCGCCGCCACCACCGCCAGCGATAATAACGTACTCTACTTCTGCATCAGCAGAACCTGAAGCCATCTCAAAGTTTGCACTATTTAAGAAAGTGTGAACACGGTAAGTTTTACCCGAATCTTCGTATGTGCTGATTATGCCACCCCACGCAGTAGGAGCCACGATACTAGTACCTGACAGACCGCCGTTCATCCACGCAGAAACAGCCGTCGACGGATTAGCCTTCGGCAAATCCTTACGACCATTCCACGTAGAAACCGCAGTACTAGGGTTAGTCCTATCTTGTCGAAACACTATAAGACCTCTTAAGCAGTTATTCTATTTACGTAACCAAATACTGTCACTTTAGAAGCAACCGCAGCAGCACCCTTAACAATTAACCCTGTGCTGGATTTACCAGACAGCGCTAATCCGGGTACTATTAACTGAAGTCCGCCTTCTGCGGTGACTGTATATTCAATGAGATCATCTGGATCATCTGTTCCACCAAACTGAATTGTGATCTTACGATCCGTTGTATCAGTGTTGGAAGCATAAAGCCAAATTTCATCAAGTGTTGTGGCTGTAGTAGTTGTAGTATGTATTGTGGTGTATGCACCGCTGTCAACAGCAAGTTCTACGCCTGTACCATCTGTACTACCAGTCAGTTGTACTTTTGAATATGTCGCCATATTACCTTTCCTTTATTTAACTAAAAACTGAATTAACTAAAATATTGTCCGCATTGTTCCATTCGGTACCAGCAATGTCTGAAAGCATTGCAACAGTGCCGTCTTTATCTGGAAAATTTATATCATTCGTACTAGTAGGTTCTAAAACTCCTATGTATGTTTCATGAACATCAGCACTAGCGCCTTCAAAAACAATTCTTTGTTTTGTTAAAGCATTGCCATTGAAATATAAAACATCCGAAGAATAAATTTGTTCTGCTACATCCAAACGTCCATTAACAGTCGTTGTTTGCCCAGACGTAGAGATAGTAGGACCACCAGTAGCCCAATTGACCACATCAGAAAAATTAGCGTTCATCTGAGATGCAACAATAGATGTTCCTGCAACAAACGAATTTGTGACTGATAAAGCCGCCATTAACGCAATCTCCTAGTCCTGTACATTCCTATAACTGATGTGATCCCCCATTTTCCGCGAGCGGAAGGTGATGGAGTAACACTAAACCTCAAACTAATAGCCTGCGCTGTCCCAATTGTTGGCCATCTAGCGAACAAATACCTGTCTTGAGTGCCTTCAGCAGCCCATTCTGAATCATCCCAGACACCTGAATCCCACACAGCAGGGGAACCTAAACCAACAATACTTTTAGAATAACCCGCTATCCAACCGCTCAAATCATAATCTTTATAGATGTACATGTTAATAGTTGTATTATTATCAGCCAAAACGACAGTACGGGTTTTACCCCAACGTTTAATAAAAGTAGGACGATTACCTATAAACCAGCCTGTTTGATAATAAGACTCTATTTCTCTAACAGTACTCACATAAGTGTCAGCATCTTCTGTTTCAACGTTTATACGAGAAACCCGTGTAAAAGATGCAGCACCACTTATATCGGATGTCACACCAATACCGTGATGTGTTGCCCCACTAGGCCGATACGCTAAAAGTTGACGTGCATTAATATCTGTTCTCACCCAAGCACCAGTATCACCAAGGCTAGGATCCCACATGAAAGTGTTTCGTCTTGATTCTTGCATGGATCCTGATAGGTTGTCATCCGACTGATAGTCGACTGACACCCAAAGTTTGTCCTGAAACCACATCAAAGAAGGAGCATTAGTTAAAGTTAAAGCAGGTTGTCCGACATCATAAGTCATTGCTGGATGTATACGTTCAAAAGCCCAAGCCAAACTTTGTTGATTCAAAACATAGATACCTTCTTCGCCATACCAGAAAAAGACACCCATTGTTCCAGCGACAGGCTGACAGCCATCTCTGTTACCAACTGTTCTAGTAATGTTTCTCAATTGGAACGTTTCGCTACCAAAACCTGTTAATTGGTACACAGAGTTTTGTTTAAATATTAGAAGTCTGGTTCCATCAGGGATAATGGCGGTTATAAAATCGCCATCTTCACCTGTGTCTACATCAATGTAATCCGCTGCCGCCCAAGTTGTTGGGTCACCTGCGCTTGACCATCTGATACGGTTACTGCCGTCTGTTTCATTAATGTAGGCTGCGAACATTCTGTCTTGCCACGTAGAAATGTAACGTGCCATTGGGAAATGCCCTGAAGTTCCATCAAAAGCCTGCGTGTAACCTGCGGTGTCATCTGTTCCACCTGTCCAACTAAAAGCAGAATTTGGTTGAATAGCACCAGTGTCAATATTGTAAACATAGCCACCATTAGAAAAATATGTTTTACCATTAAACGTCGCAGAAGAAGGAACCTGATCTTTAAAACCATAAACAACACTGGATAGTTCTAAAGGACCTGAAAAGTTTATATCCGACCCGTTATAAGCCATGTAATATAAAGAAATAAGCCCAGTACCAGAAGCAGCCTTAGTAGCAGCAACAAGATTATTGTCACCAGACTCATAATGAGTCATCAACTTTATGATCTCATCAGCACTAGCAGGAGCAGTAGCGTTAATACGTTTAACCCCATTACGACGACGAACCCCGCCCCTAGGGTCAACAGAAATATTTAATAAAGCAGGTGATTCATTTCCCGCTAAATTAAACTGATCTGCCCGAAGGTTTAAACCGCCTTTAAAATCAGATTTTTCGTCGTAACGAAAAGCATCAGGACCAGCACCTGTAGTTGGTGTTGCTTGTAAAACCATCCGTTAGTATTCCCACGAATACCGAAAACGGTAAGGAAGAAAATTAGAACCCAACCATTGAGAAGTGCGAACACTATTCAACAACAATGGTTGAGGAGCAGGAGAATCCTCAAATCTTGCACGAAGATTATCTAACTCTTGAATAAACTGTGAATAATACTGTTGTCCCATCGCAGCATCTTCCTGCTGTTGATAAGACCTGTAAATAGCATATAACGCTAAAACATTATCAAAAGGAACAGGCAAATCAGGAGTGTCATTGTTTGCTATAGCGGAACGGCTAACAACCGTGTTACCACCAAACTCAATAGGATTCCGATAAGCACGAACATTAATAGTCTGAACACCATTAGGAGTCGGATAAATTCTTATCACCTGATTACTGATACCCGCCGCAGCGCTCGTGTTACCAGAAGCCCACATCGAATAATACCAAGGTTTACCTATACCATCAGTTTCAAGAGGATATAAAATATCCCCAGCGTCACGACCAATATAAGCAAGAACACGGTTATCTGTTCTTAAAGCAGCAACTTCACGTATACCAACATTCTTAGGTGCAGAACCACCAGAAAATGTCACACCATCATGTGTGATGCTAAGATTAGTAGCAATGTCAGCCATCGAATAATCAGACTGACCACCAACCGTACTGAAAGTCAAAGACACTTCATAAAAAGGCCAACGCTTCTCAGAATACACAACAATGTCATACCCCTCACGAATAAACGTATTCATTGTCGTATCAGCAATATCATTACTGGTTATGTCAACTATGTTTCTCACATAGTCGCGCATTTCACTTAGTTGCAAAACAAACCCCTACTTGGTTTTAAATTTACTTACCTTTTCAGTAGGTGTCTTTACAGGAGCATTCTGAGGAATAGACGTATCTGCTACTCGATGAATCCTGCGTGATGGTCCAACCGTTTGTGGTCGTGGTGACGCATCTCGAAAATTTCTACCAGCCACAGGTTCCCCTGCTGGTCTAGCGTTTTTCTTATACGCATGCTGTTCATACTTACCCATAATAACTCCTGTAAAAACTACCCCTATAACGTCAAACTATGCAGGTGTGATACCGTACAAGTATGCTTGACGTGCGCGATTACTTGTTGTTAAGTTGCCGTAGCAAAGTATCTGAGAGTAAACCGCATCTTGGTTTGTTGGACGCACGAACGGGGTTGGTTTAAACCAAACGTCGCTGTGGGCCACTAACTGAAGGTACTTGGTGTTAAGCATATACATTTTGCCTTCACCAGCAAGAGTACCATCAAATGTTATAGGACATCCCTTGAAGAGAAGATTCTGGAAACCACCATCAGCCATGTCGGTGTCGGTGTACCTAATCTGTCCCTCAAGAAGGGCTTCGTACGCTTCGTACTGTTTTTGTCCTGTGATTATAATTGTTGGTTGGTCATTACCAACAGAAGCATCATTGTATGATGTTGCCATCTTTGCAAGAGTTATTGCTCCACCCACGTTTTGAACTTGTGATCTCCACCACGAGTTGTCACCGTCAGTAGCATCAATACCCGCAAGAGCGGCTGAACCATCATCATTGCCAAGACCTACTAGAGCCGATAGACCCATCCAGTCTTTACCACCATTGCCTGTGCTGTTACCGAAGAACATGGTGTTCATGTTTTCAATAATAGTTTCCTGAGTTTGGAAAATTTTTCCTTCAAGAAGGTCAATGATTTGTGCTTCGCCATTGTTTTTGGCTTCTTCAAGACCGTTGATTGTTACGGTAGCAGCATACTGTCTCCAAGAATACTCAGCAGCGCTTATGCCTGTTTGAGCAGTTGTGGAAATAGTATCTGTTGTAGCGTAAGAACCAGCAGTCGAGTTTGTTCCATAAATAATTGGAACGACGATATTCGCACCACCTGAAACACGCCTAATTGTCTGACCATTTGTCAAAGCGTAGAACAGTGGTCTAGCCGTGAAAATGTTGTCAGTCAGTTTAGGGATATAGTTTTTCAGCGTGGTTGAGAGAATCTCGTCAAAGTTAGCATTACCTGCTGCCATTTGTTTTTACCTCACTATTGTCTATGAAGCAAGTTCCCTTTTAGCATCCTCAAATGCTTGTCGGATAGACTTAGGTTGATCCACGGCTTTTTGTGAAGTTCCTGCCTGTTTAGAACCCGTCGGTTCCACCACAGAAGCATCACGTTTTGCATCTAAACGCTCTTGCTCTTTTTCCAATTTGCTTGCTTTGTCGGATAAATCGCCGTAACGCATGTGCGTCAAAGCGGCTTCTAAATTGCCGATTTTGTTGCGTAAAGCATGTTGGTAAAGTTCCTGAGCGTCAAAATCTCCGTATGTGTCCCTAAGACCTTCTACTTGCTTTTCTATTTGTTGTCTTTTATGCAAACGATCTTGCTGCTCAAGACGAGCCTCTAAGAGTGCTATCCGTTGTTCATTCACATCAGGCTCAACTGGATCAGAATAATCATCATAATCATATTCATCCCGCCGTTGAGGTTGAGCCGGAGGTGTTTGTTGAACACCAAAAGCATCACCTAAAGCCGCTAGTGTTCCCTCTGGATCTGACTCCAAAGAAGACACAATCGCCTCTGCTTGCTGTAACCGTCTACGTTCGGAAGCCAATTCCTGCGTCTTACGTGTGTAATCCGACTGTCTTTGGTATCCGTCCCGAAGTTCTTCAAGACTGACCTCTTGTTCCTCACCATCCACCTTTATGGTGTATGCTTCGCCAGAAGGTTCCTCTGTAACTTCAACTGAAGACTCTGGATTATCCACCTCAGTGGATTCCACTACATCCTCTTCCATATTCTATTTTCTCCTCGGAGTCCTAAAAGGCTGCTCCTATACTATTCGGAAACTCTGTCCCGTTATAGGGCTGGAAGATCCATCCCCATTTGACCCTGTAACTGGGCCAACAACTCTGGAGGTACGCCGCCGGTGGGAGCAAAAGCCCCCATGTCGGGACCATCAGGCACAGGCGTTTGACCAAACGGTGTAGGCGCTGCACCAGCCTCCGCAGCAGCAACTTCCATATCTTGCGGAGTTTGCTGCTGAATAATAAATTTGTCAGGATCTTTAATATCAAATCCCATTGTTAAAACATGTTTTGCTAAGGCTGCGGGATCAACGACTGTTCCCACAAGCGGAGCCATCGCATTCAATAATGAAACAGCCTGCTGTTTACGAATAGTGTCATTCATCGGCTGAGTTGAACCAGCCTCAACACTAAAATCGTATTCGCCTATAATGTCCTCACGAGTGTAAGGAACAAACAAATCTCCCCCACCTTTTTGAGCGACACGAGCCATCTGCTCACCAGTCATAAATTGTTGCATAACCTGCAACACTCTGCGAGCAACATACCCGATACCAAGTTCAACTATTGCCAATTTGTCTGCCGCACGAGCATTACCCGCATCAGCAATAATTGATGCTTCCGTAGCAGTACGACGAGTCTCCGGCATCTGACCGCGAGCATATTCAGAAACACCAGAAACAGTATTAATATCAGTTTCAATAATGTCACTGTATTGATAAATCTCAGGAGACAAAGGTGTTTGAGGCATAGGAATAACCGTTTCACTCAACGGTTTATTTTCCTCAACTACAGGTACAAGACGACCATCCTGATCTGACGCTAATGCTTCACGCCCTTCAGGACCAAAAGAACGTTCGTGATACAAATACTTTCTTGCATAACGTTTACGAGCATTAACAAGTTGTGTACGAGTTTTATCTAATTCAAGTTGTAAAGACTCAATTGCTTCCAAATCACCCATTGGATAAAAATAATCAGGAACGTCATAATTTCGTAACATTACAAAAGGTTGACCATATACATAAGGCATAGGTGTTGGGTCTACAAGAAACTCATCACCCGACTGAGCCAAAACAGAAATAGTGTTATTTACAATGTCATAAAATTCAAAAACAACAGTACGTTCTTCGTCATACAAATACTCTTCTTGCTGTTGACGGCTAGTGGGGCTATTAAGAGGATAAAGAATATTATCAGCATCTAACTTTTTGCGAGCAGAAGCCTTATAACGTTTATCTTTTTTAGCCTCTTCTAAAGGACGCACAATTCTTTGTGCGATCCAATTAGCATCCTCTAAACAAGTTGCTTCAGGATCAACAAACATATCAAAAGGAGAGATACGTTCTACAAACGGTTGATCTTCAACAATCATCATTGCCGTATTAGTAATATTCGCAGCGATTTCTTCATCGCTAGGAAGATCACCAGCAAGTTCAGGATTAGCCATAGCAAAAGCATCAGCCTCTAAATTTGCTTCGTTGATCATATCCTCTCGTTCTTCCTCACCGAGAGTACGTTCCTGCTCAAGGAACTGCCAACCAACTTTTAACCAGCCATGACCAAAAATAAGAAAATCTTTAACAGAACGACGGAAAGGCTTACGAAAATCGTGATGTCGCCAAACATGATTTATAACCGCTTCAACAAAAGCAGCCCTGTCACTATTCTCAGGATCATTAGGTGTGACAACCACTTTAGGGTGGTTGACCGAAACAGAAGGAGCGATAACATTAACGGTGCTAAAGGCAAGATTAACAGCCACTAAATCTTCTGTAGCAGTGACACGCGGCCAATGTTTCCCTCTGTATAAATCGATCATTCTCTGCCAAACAGAGTCATAACCCATTTCTTGTCGCCAACGCGCAGCCGAATCCAACTTACGCAGGATTATTTGATGCTGTTCCGCTCTTGTTTTACGTGCCATCAGACTTTCTCTATGTTACGCCCTTGCGCTTTGGCTTCGGCGATCAGTTTGTTTTCTCTTTCGTTCAAAGTCAAATGCTGCTCGTCTAGCGGTAACCGTGAGCGGGAGACTGCTCCAGTTACGAATTTGATGCCAAGTAGTTTTTGACGACGTTCCCATAATTCATCCAGTTCAGTTTCCGATACTGGACCACGAAAATCCTGCACATACATGCAGAAATCTTCGTATGTCGCCTCGCGAGGGAGGACCGCCACGTCTATGGACGCTTTGTATGCGGTGCAGCGTTATGTCCAGCCAAATCGGGTTGTGGTGCAGAAGGTTCTACATCACCTGTTGTGCCATGCTGATTAAATGGAGTATCACGAACAGTTTGTTCTCCGTAGCCGCCAGTCATGTTAGCGTACTTCGGGCTATCAAAACGTTGACGAGGTGAATTAGGTTGTGCCGGTTCCCAAATAGGATTAGCAACAACAGAGCCACCACGCTCCATTACGTTATTACCGCCTGTAGTGCCTTTGCCATCAACATTCTGACTGGCACTGGTGTGCGATACAAATCTTGCCATTTGAACCTCCTAGGTTCTTAAATTCCCTATTAGATACAATTAAAGTGTCCCACGTACCGTATTTTGACCTATTTGTAACTGTTCTTCATCAGGTTTTTCCACCGAAGGAAGCAAATTTCTAAACCAATTAACAGTCCAATATTCGTCTTGTTTTAACGTAAATTCAGGCATAAACGCATATTGACGCATCTGATTAGCCATCGCAAGAGCCATAACACGGTCATCATGCGGGCTACCAGACATAGTTCCACGCTCATTACGCACATAAGTGCGTAACTCAGCCAAAGTAAACCTGTCATGTATCTTCAACTCATTATTTCTTAAAGCCATACCAAGATCATCAATCAACAAAGGTTTAGTAGTTCTAGTAGTTTTCCAACCAAACTCTTGAGAAATCTTAGAAGTAGCCTGATTTAACGACCTTTTACGAAAAATATTAGGATAACCCAAATGACGTAACTGTGTGATAGTGGTTAAACCGTGGTTATTAGATTCGACACAACACAACCCAGCGTTATACCACAATCCCATCATAAACACCTCGTGTGCTAACTCATCAGGTGGAATATGACCGTGCCATGCTGCAACTTGATCACCAGTACGAACATCCAACACTTGAACACAAGAATAATCGCCATGAACTAAACCCTCAGAAGTATCAACCCCTAAACAATAAATGTGTTCTAACTCAGGCTCACGCCAAACTGTAAGCATCTTTCCTAAATTCTATAACTTTTGGACTAGGTTCACGTAAATACCCCATTTGCCCAGCCTCAACCATAGTTTTTTCCATATCTTCCAAAATATCTAAATCAAACACAGGATTACCCGACTTGATAAAAGCCTCTTCAGGGCTACTAGGATATTCCTGAGCCAACTGCCACGCCAACATAGATTCTTTTTTAGATTCATACCAAGAATCATCTCTGTCCTCAGTAGCAGACCAAGGAAAAAACATTGGTTCAAACCTGTTAGTACCAGTTTCAGAACCAACCCACAATTGATGAAAAAAGTTACCAGAACCATTAGCAGTAGACAAACCGATGATACGCCCGCCAACATCAGCAACAGGTTCTATAGAAGCCCACGCTTCCTCAGGGTTTGGAAGGAACGCCCATTCGTCAACCACAACCAACGAAGCCGACTCACCTCGAGCAGGATCGGATGCTGAAGGCATCGAAGTAATCTGTGAACCATTATCAAACCCCATTTTCTGCTGGTGTTCAACCAGCGACTTAGGACCACGTTCCAACATCCACTCAGGTAAATGCTGAAAACCATATTTAGATTTCTTTAACAACAAAACAGATTCACGTTCAGTACGTGAAAGATCAATAATGTTCTGATCAGAAAAAAAGAACGCTAACCAAAACTGGTGAGCAGCAACAAGAGTAGTCCAACCAATCTGACGTGCTTTTAAGGTGAGACTGTAACGGTTGGTGGCCCAGTGTTGTAAGGCGGTGGATTGTGCGCGTCGTAAATCAAAAAGGATACGCCCATGAGCAGGATGAGCGATATGCCAATACTTATGTAGGAAATAAGACTCATCTCTTTCACAACGCCTCCACTCAGCCTCTTGTTGCAGTTCTGTTAAACGTGACATTATCCAGCCGGATGGTTAATCAAAAATTGTTCATACTTTTCCGGCGAGTCTAACACTATCGTAGTGTAAGAATAATTACCAGCATCTTCTTTACCTAATCCAAAGGCGGCAATAATGCCGCCAACAGCAACAATCAAACCAGTGATCGCTGTAATAATTTTAATAGTATTGTTCAATCTACCTCCACAAAAATGCACTCTCCGGGGCATTCTTCAGCAGCCTCAATAACAGGCTCTACCAGATCATCAGGTACTTGAACCGAATCAGTCATATGATGCGTAGGTTCTTTAGGTATTTCAGAACCTGCTTCTTTAACATAAAAAAGCCCATCACCATGTCCATAAAAAATACTAGGACATATCTCTTCACATAAACCATCCCCCGTACAGAGGTCTTGATCAATCCAAACTTTCATCTACTGGAACCACGATTGTACGATCCGCGACAATACCCCCACCAGATACACTGTAGAAGTTCCAACTATCGCCATCATCGTTATTATTATCCAATCTTTCCCTGTAGGCGGTTTCATTCGCATGATTCACAAGTCTCAGGGTTTTCCAAACCGCAAATGAGTTCTTCATCGTCGGAAAAAACATCATATTCTTCAGATGAAAAAGCCCCATCGTATACCAGCGGAGGCCGTTCCCCAAATGTCGTCTCATCCTCATAATCAACCCTCCCCATCAACAACCCTCAGATGATGAATTTGTGCTTCCAACTCGTCAGCCAACTCAGTATCCGACATAGCGGCAGCGTCCCTGTCCTCAACAACAATCTTACGACGAGGAGTGAACTTCTCGATATATTGCAAATACAAAGACGCAGCCTGAGTGGACCCACCAACAGCCTGAGCGTGCAAAGCATCAATAACACCCTGAGTGCGCTCAGGATGAATGTTTAATTCAGCAGCGCGACGATCCCATTCTTTAGCAAAACGAGCATCACGCTTGATGCGACGAATAGAATCCTCATGTATCTTATTCTCCTTAGCCCAATCTTTTTGAAATTTAGGAACCCTGTCGGGTCCCTGAAGAAGCCAGTCGAGAAGATCTCGCCATTTCTTGGGCATGGTCTTCTCGCCTGTTTCTTCATCCCATTGCCAGCCTTTGCCGCCACCGTTTTGAGCCATTGTGGTCCTTCCGTGTCCATTATTAAATGCTTTAAGTCCCACTTGTTATGTTACGGTTGTGTTACAATAGTGTTACAGTTGTGTAACTTAGCGGGACACTCTCCACATATACATGGCAGGGCATAGCCCAATTAGCCACATGCAATCACCGAAGAGTGATTCCCCTAGAGGCTAATTGGGAACATGGCATGGCAAGCACAAACCATGAAAATACTACACGCCGAACCACTGCAACGATAGAACCACCGCACCGTCCCTCCATATCTATACATATAAGGATCAGCCGATTTTTCTGGGGGTCTCCCCCCTGCCTGCTTCGCGCGCCGAGCCTAGGTTTTTGCGACAAACAGGCATGCCAGCACATTTTTTTGGGCGTTTCTGTGTTCCTGTCCTAGATAATTTTGGGCATGAAAAAAGCCCGCCCAAGTCCTGAGACCTGAGCGGGCTAATTTCCAGTAGGGGGACTACTGTTCAGAGAGTTAAGCAGTTTTTGCTAGTTCTTCTCTTCTTGCTTTTTCGTTGGCAATTGCTTGGCCTAAGGCGTAGACCTTAGTCTCAATTTCTGCTAACTCTTCGTCGGTGGCATCACCTAGAAAGGCTCCAAGTTTATTTAGTTTGGTATCATTCCTTACGGCGTTGCCGGTTAGTGCTTCGACTTGGTCGGCGACTTCTTGAATTTTCTGAAGTGGTGAAAGTTTAATTTCTTCTACTACTTCTTCTTCTTCGTTGTCGTCATTGTTTTCTTCGGTTGGTGGATTAATTTTTTCATTCACCAACTTGTCAAAAGCACCCCAACTTTTTTTATTGCCTAGAAGAAACTTGTTTATCGGATCTCCCATGCCACCTAAGTTGTCACTGCTTAAGCCGACAGACAGCATCAATGCCTTGACTTCTTTAGAAGCGAGTTTTGAATCGTCTCCTAAAATTCGGTCTATTGATTTTTGCATTGACTTAGTAGTTCCGCAGCGTGTGATTATCTCTGCAAATTTAATTGCGTTGATTGCTCCGGTTCGGTAAGGGTTACCTTTTAGATTTAGAAAGTCCATCGCCGGTACCCAAATTTCTTCACCCTTGTTAACTTCTGATTTCTCAAATTTGTTACGGGTTCTAGTATCGCCGTGACATACTGCCGGCCTAAATTGTATTTTGACCGATTGCATTGCCTGACCTTTCTTATCTGTAGTTATGAAGCGAACCGCTTCTTCTTCCCCTTGAATTGTCATCAAGGTCGCCCGTACGATTAGTACAGGTACTGACATTGTGGTTCTTAAAGCCTGTGAGACTTTAGTCCACATATTTTGAGCATTCATTATGCCCTCCTATATGTTTAACAGAATGATAGTACTATCATTTTGTTGGTGGCGTTCTTGCCACTAGTAATAATATATCATTTGTTTGGTTTATATTTCGTAGAACATATACCCTGTGAATCCTGTATATAATTATGTGCTTTTGTGTGTTTTTTTCTTTTATTTTTTTATTTTTTTGCGTTTGTTACGTGTGTGATTGTGTAATGGGGCTGGGCGTGTGGAGTGTAAATAATGGTAGTACTATCATTTTATTTGTAGTTATTTTGTACATTTTGTGGTCATTTGTGTCATGTATATATCCGTGATATAATGTATGTATATACATTAACGATATAAATAGATGAAAGGAGGTGAAGCAATGAGGACTAACGGACTAGCCCCTCTCCCAGAGTGGGAGGAGGGAACAATAGAAGCGTTCCGCAAGCAACAGGTTGAGCAAGACCTGAAGCGGGAACGTGAGAGGATACGACAACGAGTCGTGCCTTGTAGTAATAGAACGTGTGACGATGAAGCAGTTCTGAGTCGCATTAAATATGCACAGATCCCTCGTATGTATGACATATGGGGCGCACCTGTGTTGGATAGTGAACCGGATCATCATGTGTTTCGGTGTCCGACTTGTGGTTGGGCAACTAAGAGAAAGGGTAATGGTAATGCCAGAAATAATTAATGGCGTGACTCTCAATGGGGAGCGTCAGGATTTCGTGTCGGGTGTCACTCAACGTGAGTTGAATGCCATCCCGTTGCGTCAGGTTCGCAACGTGCGGGTTACTGCACGTAAGCGTGGCGCTCGCAAGGTGCGGGCTAGTGCTGTGCGTACTTCGTACGTGTGGCTTGAAGAATATAACAATAGAGAATGGTAGTACTACCATTTTCGGAAAGGCAATGATGGCGAACATCTTGTTTTGGATGCTGCTGATTTCAGTGGTGTCTAATGTTGTGCTGTTTAATGTTAAGCAGCAATGGAAAGAGGAGTATTACGCATGTTTGCGTGATGCTCTGCAAATGAAGGAGAGTAATAATGAAACCATTTAATGGTGTACTACATAACTGGTGGTATAACCCACATGAGCATACGATTAGCGGGGATGTTTATGAGTCCCCGACTTGGGATGAAGGTCAGTGGATTACTACCTCGTCAGTGCAAACAATCACAACCCGTAAGGTGTGTGATTACATGCAGCATGTCAACTTGGGTCAGACAGAGGGGTATCTGGTTGGTGGCTCTACGAGCCAAGCCTTTAAGATCAGTACACGTAATAGTGAGTATGAGTTGGGTATTCCGATGGTGCTGGCGTTACCAAAGGAGGGCTAATGCATCCTAGAGAATGCACTATGGCTGATGGCGACACTATCGATGAGATATTGGCAAAAGAACCTTGTGTATGTTGGTCGTGTGTCGAATATCAAGAGTGGGTGAATGACTCATTGGATAGACAGGATGTCAAAAAGTTAGACATAGAAATACGTGACCGTTTTAAGGAAGAAAAACAATCAAATGGAAAGGGAACTTTTTTATGGTAGATAACTGGGTTTGTTTAGATTGTGGTCGTGATGGTTTAGCCATCACGGACATGTTCACAGAAGTTCCGATGCTGGAGACTGTAGACGGGCGACCTGTGGGTTCTTGTCAAAAATGTCAAGAGGGTTTCGAGTATGAACTTGGAACTCATTTAGAAAAAGAAAGGAGGGCTGATGCCGACTTATGAAAATAGCAATGTGCAACAGCATGTTTCTAGAGTTCCGATACCTGTCTATTGCCGAGATTGTGGCGAGGAGGACTCGTTCGTTTGGGATGGGAAACTTTTTGGTGCTGAGGTTAAATGGGTTTCTCCTGAAGCCGAACAACAGGCTAAGGAGATGAAGGTGCGGGGATGGAAATGCCGTTCCTGTACGTGGCTTTCAATATAGGGAAGGAGGTGAGATAAAATGCTTACAAGAGAAGAACACTTGCTCCAAGAGATACTACATCAGGAGAGATTAAATGCTCCTGTTAAAACTGTCACTCTTTCAGAGAGTGATGTTTGTTTATTGGAGCGTCTAGTCAAGTGGTTAAGACTTCCTGATCAAACGCCATTAGATGCGAATGCTATTAAGTCTTTAATCGAAGAGTTAGCAGATAGAAACAGCACAACTGTTTCATAGAAAGGGGTAACTGTGAGTCAAATACATGGTTATTTAAATAGTGTGCCTGAAGATTTTGGGCATAGATGGAGTAACAATTCGGATCACACACGAGTTGAGTGTCAGTACTGCGGGGATAGTTATGGCTCTCGTCGCTGGTGCGACAATCGGCTTGTGGTGTCTGAGCAAGACAGAGATATGGATGAAGCCATGTCTCAATATTACAGTCAGGAGGCTGAATAAATAATGGAAATATCAGGTGAGATCAATATAGAAATTGATCAATATCAAGACTTCGAGGTAGAACTCGATGTCGACAGGTTGGCTGAGGAATTAGCCACAGACCACAACTTTGTGGATGATGCTGTTCTGCATGCACATGTAGAGGAGTATTGCGATAGTTATGTTGCTGACCGTGTGTCAGAGCGTGTTCAGGAGGAAACTCAGGAACTGCGTACCAATATGGAAAGTATGGCTGAAGAGTTAGATCAGTATGAACTGAGAGTTCAAGTCGATGACTTGGATGCTGCGGTTACTGAACTGGCTGAACAGTCAAATTACGATGAGTTCCGTGTGCGTATAGATGACATCGATGGGGACATTGATGAACTTCGTCATCAGGTTTCAGAGTTGCAACCAGATAACAACTATGTGCGGATCAACGATCTGCGTGATCTTATTGATGCGCAAGTTGATGTGCGTGTAACGGGCATATTAAACGATGTTGTGAAAGGCATCGAACAATACAGAAAGGGAAACAATGCATAAAAAACCACGAGTCGGGCGACCAGAAGTAGGTGAATACATCTACTACAGGACGTTCGGCATGAGTATGCGTTACGTGAAAGTCACAGACGTGTACGACGATGTGAAAAACGGCAAAGCAGGCTTTGATTGTGTCGACCTACAAGGCAACACATATTGGGGTTACGATGACCAAATCATCAACGTTTTTTAGATCATCCAGTGACCGGAAGGTCGCACCTTACGGACGTAAGCAGGGCAAATCCCCTAATGGGATGAAGCCACTTAAGAATAGTTTCGGCCTGCCAGCAGGCAAGGACTTTTCTTGTCTGGGTGCTACTGAATGGTGTCTGTCTAATTGTTACGCTGGGAAACTGGAGAGGTTGTTTCCCAATGTGCGTAACCTGCTGTTACACAATTGGGATGTGTATCAGGAAAACAAACAGTCTTGGCTGCTGTTGCAGGAGAAACTACGACCTATGTTGAAGGACTTTATAGATGATTGTTCTAAACGTGAGGTTGAGCCTGTGTTCAGATGGTTTTGGGATGGTGACATACCTAACCGTAACTTCGCTAAGGCTATACGCAATTTGGCGTGGGAGTATCCGAACGTCAGGTTCTGGGCGTACACCAGAAACTTTGATGCGGTTAATGATGTGATAGGTCCGCCTAACTTCATTCTGTATCTGAGTGTGGACGCTGGGAATATGTTGGGTGCGTTTGCTACAAAGCAACGGTATCCAGAGGTTAAGTTGGCGTTTTGTGCTGACACTTGGGAGGAAACAGAGAGTCTTGCTTACCAGTTTGATGGTGAGCGTAAAGGTCCCCGTTGTCCTGAACTGACCGGCAAGTTGCCGTTAGTGGTTTGGGACACGGAGAAAACAGGTCACGGTGCGTGTGTTGAATGCAACATGTGTATCGATGGCATTAACAACGTGAGGTTTGCCTCACAGAAAGGGTAACGATGATTACCAAACAACAGGTGGTCAATGCTATTGATGAAGGTCTCATTGATGGTGATGGTCACAGCATTATGGATGCCCAGTATTATTTAGGGCATGGATTCGACTGCGAGAATCTGATTACAGAATTTGAATCAGACACTAGCAGTGGTAAAACCACCATTTTCAAAGATGGTGAGATACAAGAGAAAGTTAAAGGGATTTGGTCTCTTGACTTTCATTATTGGGTAGCAGGGCAGTGCGGACTGGCACGTGGTGTTGACTACGCCGAGCAATATGGGCGTGGTTCACAAGCACAGGCTATTGCTGGTGCGCTTGTCAAATGGGCTAACCAAAAGGAGACTGTATGACAGTTATAGAAAACAGCGAGCCGGAATATGCTCGTGAAACTATGGGTGATGCTGGGGCTTTGTTCCCTGTGCATTATCCAGCAGCACAACATCATTGTCTGCGAAGAGAAGACGCTCACATTCCAACGTTTGAGAGCGGTACATATAAGAATGTGCCTTTGTACAAGTTTGTTGTCCGTGAGGACACTGGGCAGGTAGTCGGGTTGCATTCTGGGAAATACCCTGAGGTTGATGGATATCAGATGCTTGCCGACATGGCAGACATGATGTTCCCTGCATCAACTACGTCCTGTACACTCTGGGGTGCCGGTGAAAGAGTTGCTGTTACGCAACAACTTTCGGACTCCATAGATCTTGGGAATGGAGATAAAATCCAATCCCATTTAGTGTGGATCAGTTCCTTGGATGGTTCTTGGTCAACCAGTGTGTACGACATGCAACGCAGGTTCTTCTGCCAAAACCAACTAGTGGGTAGACCATTAATAAAGGTGAGGCACACGAAGAATCATGACGACATCTTTGAGATGAAAGCCACGATCCTGAAAGAGGCAGCGCAACAAGCGTTGACTTGGCAAGGTAAGGCTCTCGCTTTAAAGCAACAACCTATGATTGATTCAGAGTTTTTTGAACTGATCAATCAGTTGGTGCCTATCGAAGATGACATGTCTACTCGTAAAGAGAACTCCGTTCGGACGGCTCGTAGTTCCATGCTGTACAGGTGGGAGCAAGAGAAAAAAGAATGGGGCGATGGTAATGGTTGGCTTGCTTGGAACGCTGTTCAAGGTGCCGAGCAGCACACTGTTAACGCTGGACGTAATCGTGATAAGGCTAAGTCATTGCAGAAGGCTCTTGAAGGTAAGACTCCTTTGGCTAACAAAGCGATGAGTTTGATACTGACTCAATGATCACAAAAGTATTAATGGTTGCCGTACTCAGCGGGGCTGGCAGTTGCTCGTCTCTTGGGGAACTGGTGTCGGTGTATTTTGCACCTGAAGATCAGGACCTCATGTTAGACATAGCATTCTGCGAGTCTTCCGCTGATGCGGATGACACTTACTCTTTGGCTTACAACCAGAAGAGTGGTGCGACAGGCTGGTTCCAGCACTTACCCAAGTGGTGGGATGAGCGTAGTAAAAAAGCAGGGTTCGAGGGGGCGCATATTCTCGACCCGAACGCACAAGTAGGCGTTGCTGCTTGGTTATATTATCATTTGGATAGTAATATTAGGTGGGGTGGTGCAAGCCATTGGTATCCTAGTAGACGCTGTTGGGGTGGTAAATAGAGTATGATAAATATAGAAAAGAAAGGAAAGTAATTGAAAATATTAAATGAAATGCCATCCGTTAAACGAAGTGGCAGAGAAGAACGTTACCCATGGGGCATGTGGTTCGATGGGAAGGTTCGACTACTGGAGGGGGACAAAGATTTTGATTGTCCACCTAAGAGCATGAAAGCAAATATTTATGCAGCCGCTCGTAGACACGGAGTGGAGATACAAGTTCGTTCGCTTGGCGATGACCTCGCTATTCAAGCCTCATAACCGGCGGTGCGGGGACGGGTTACCCTCCTTCTCGTCCTCGCACTGCTCCACTAGGAGGCAGGATGCGAACTGATTTGAAACTAAAACGCTCACCCATTCCGATGGGTGCTGGGCTTTCTACGATGCGCTGGATTGTATTGCAAGACGGTAGGATCAGAGAGTTGTTTAACGACAAGGAAGAAGCGTTAGATTATATTAATAGGTTAAAAGAAGACTGGTCATCTAAGGATGAATAGTTTTAAACATGGGTTGTCAGCATACAAGACTAACCGTTGCAGATGTAGTATTTGTGCAGCAGCAAATCTTGAGTATGAACGCAAACAAACTGTCGTAAGACGGAAGCGTTTTACCAATGTTGAAGACCCACATGACACCTACACACTAGGAGAAATGAAAGCCATACGACAAATGGAAGGAACATAACATGGCAACCAAGAAAGAACAGTCTGTTGAAGACAGACTAAATCAAATAGAAGCAGTAGTCTGGCCAGATGGTATAGAAGCAGGGTCTGTTGCTGACGCTATAACAGGGATAATATCCATATTCCAACACCTACTTAAAACAGTAGGAGATCACCTGAACGAACAGGTCAATAGGGATGAAGAGTTCATGCAACATATTGGATGGATATTTCAATCGTTAGGAGGAGAAATCGAAGTAGATGGACCTGAGCCTAACGATAAACCAGACCTGACAGTTATCAAAGGCGATGGCTAATGCCTCGGCTTGTAGAATTTTCATGCTATGCGGGATACCCTCTAGGGGTATCCCGCCATGCCATGTATACATGGGGTAGAATTTAAAAATGCAACCACCTGAAGATCGAATCATCCTCCGCCAATCTTGGCTCGGGCAACTCGCAATGTGTCCAGAGCGAGCCAGACAGGACATGCTCGGCATCTCCGAATCCACCGAGTCTTCCAACACTGCGATAGGCACAGCAGTCCACTATGGCATCGAACAGTGCCTGATAGAGCAAATGGAAACGGGAGATCCTCTCCCGAAATCAGAAACTATTTGTGCCTCGTTAGAAGAATGGGTTAGAAAAGAACAAGAAATAGTTAGGTGGAACCACAAGGTTGATGAGTGTGTAAAAATAATTGAAGTTAACACAGCAGCATGGTGGGATGAAGTAAGACAGGATATTAAACCAATAGCAGTTGAACACAAGTTTGAACTCCCACTGGTAGTTGATCACAAACCAGAGATTTGGTTACAGGGAACCATCGACTGTGTTCAAGAGTTTCCTCGCCCAATTGTGGACTGGAAAAATCCGGGTCGGAAACCATCAGACGATTGGGAAAAGAAACGATGGTCAGTTCAAGCCGCCGCTTACACTTGGGCTGTTTCCGCTATGGCAGATAACAATCTGACCGAGCCATTAGATTTTGAGTTCGTCTACCTTGTCAAAGGCAAGGTGTACAGAACTACAGTGAACGCAGGACCGGCGGAGTGGGCATCTTTGGTTGCGCTTGCTCGCTCCGCTGGAACACTCATATCCGCAGACCTTCCCGTCTGGCCATTAAACATGGTTGGTTGGCATTGCGCTCCTAAATGGTGCGGAGCGTGGTCAACCTGTCGGGGAAGGTTTGCGGGACCAGACCCATGGAACCAACTATAGAAAGGAAGGTAGACCCATGGCAGACAAAACAGAGAACACCATAACGGTGTTCCGTAGACAAGTTATCCAAACGGGTAACTATGAACCAGCAGAGGCATCGTGTTCAATAACGATAGCGGTGGACTCTGACGACAAAGAGGCAGTAGCCAAAGAGATAGCCGATTGGGGCGAGACTTTGGAGATAGCCAACTATGAGGCACTCGGTGTCGGATACGAACTATCCGAACAGGGGGTGCGTATGATACAGAAGGAGTTCCCTTCTGCTACCAAAAGTGCTCCCGTGGCGAGCGCTTCGACCAGCAATAATTCCTACGGTACTAAAGGTACAGGAGGAACCTTGGATGAAATTTGGAAAGACTTGATGGACAATAAGTCCAACTGGTGGGATCCAAATTGGCAGAAGAAGTTAGATCCAGATTCTAATTTCAACAAGGCTGGACCAGACTATAAGCGTAAGGCTGATGGTAAGGGCATCTGGCTTACCAAGAAGGATGGCAAGTCTCTTGTCCCTGATTGGTTTGTATGCCCATTCACTGGTAAAGATTCCAATGAATTAAGTGCCATAGGTACGGAGATTCGTTCCTAATATGGCAACCCTGCATTCGCAGGATGAAGTGGCTGAACGCCTCGCTGTCGCTCAGGGCGGCGAGGCGGACAGCGACAAGCAACCAAATAGATGGGCTCCCACCTCCAAGGTTGTGGAAAACCTCATAGGTTTTATCCGCAATCCGGCAGAGAGATGGTACCTAGGTTTCCCTGAAATAGATTTAGCAACACGAGGTGTTGGTAAAGGGGAAGTGCTATTGGTTGTAGGTCGTTCCCATACAGGGAAGTCACAGATTCTGCTTAATTCAATAGTCACAAATTTAGTCAATGATTCTACTGCTCACGTTGTGATCTTCTCAATGGATGAGCCAAGGGAATTGGTAGCGATGAAACTGTTTTGCTTATTGCAAGGGCGTTCCTCTACTGATGTGGAGGAAGCAATCAAAGCAGGAGACAGAAACGTAATAGATGCGTTAGGTTTAGCCTCCGAACGGGAACTGTCTCGTGTCGCAATCATAGATGAATCAATGTCATTAGAAGCCATGTCAGCAGCGATGGATGAAGCGAGAGAATGGTGGGGTACCAACCCTTCCTTTTGTATGATCGATTATCTTGAACTGATGGTCGGCGGTGACGCAGACGCAACAGGAGTAACATCCAAAGCGCAGGCGTTGAAACGCTGGGCTAAAACAGAACGAGTACCAGTAGGTTTAGTTCACCAAGCAGGTCGTACTGCCGGTGAACGTGGTAAAGCCGCTGGCATTCACGCTGGTAGATATGGTGGCGAACAAGAAGCCATATTCGTGATGGAGGTTTACAGAAAGAAAGATCAAACAGATCTTTCAGACTGGGAAACTAAATATCATGCGAACAGTATCAATATGAATATCTGTAAGAATAAGAGAACAGCCAGACTCATAGATCAAACATATTATTTAGATCCAGAGTGCGGTCATGTTCATCCTTATTGGGAGGAACTGATTCCAGATGGAAACCAGTGAACTCTACGAAATAACATTCGAGCAGATACAAAATTTTGCTCAACTGTTCAGAGGCGGGCGTGTCGCAAAAGATGACGGAGATTTTCGTCCTTGGCAAACAGCGGACGGTGGGTACATACCAGCGGACGGCAAAGACTTCTTGATCGTGGTCGAAGACCACCTAAAGGACTCTCCTGCTATCGGTGTGTACCCACTGGTCGCACAAGATGATGGAATCAAAGTGTGGTGGGGATGCGTTGACTTCGATGAAGGAATAGAAGAGTCATACATTCACGCTAAGAACTTGAGAGAAGTTCTTAAACAATTAGGAGTAACTTCTTGGGTTGAACGGTCACGTTCAAAAGGATTTCATGTGTGGGTGTTCTTTACAGAACTGATGTTTGCTGTAGATGTACGTGAAGGGTTGATTGCTGCCTGTGAAATAGTAGAGGCACCTACTAAAGAAGTTAATCCTAAGCAAACTGAGGTTACTGACAGGGGTTGGGGTAATGGTGTTCGTTTACCTTACGCTCATACTCGTAAACGTGGTGGTTATAACGAGATCACAAACACTGATTATTCATTCTCTATGGTTCCTCTCAGAACGTTTCTCGAAGGAGCAATACCAACACGGGTAACACCTACTGCGTGGGAGCCTGTGAGAGCCCTGTACAGCCCTCCTGAGGCTCTCCCAGCGTTTACCTATAGAAAGACCCCCTACACGGGGCAACTGGACGGTCTATCGGGCGTTATACGGCGCAACGGTCCACGACCAGAACCAGAGAAACCAGATGGAGACAGATCAGGCACACTATTTGCTCTTGCTTGTGCCATGGCAGAACAAAGATATGCGGAAGATATTATTTATAAAGAATTGAAAGAAGCAGACATAGAGTGGGGTGGGAAATATAATAGCAGACCAGATGGTGATAAACGCCTCGCAGGAATAGTAAGGGATGCTTGTAAAAAAGTAAGATAATGGAATCATTCATAGCGATAGTAGATCGCAGACCAAAAGTAAAAGCACGTCCGCGACACACCAAAGGAGGAAAAGTCTTCACTCCTAAAAGCACACTGGATGAAGAAGATTACGTGGCTAAAGCATGGGCAGAACAAGTGGAAGAAAAATTCACTGAACCCGTAGAAGTCACACTAATGTACACACCAGATGAGACAATCATTCACGTAAGCACATCACCTCATTCGGCTAAAACCCTCCGAGGTGATCTAGACAACTATGTTAAACTCACACTAGATGCACTCAATGGAGTAGCATGGGAAGACGACAACCAAGTAGTACGAATAAACGCGGTGAAAGTAGACAGACTTGATACTGATTGAATTAGAAAAATGGGAATACGAATGGGCATCTCATGTAGGTATCAGACGCTTTACGGAAAATTGGGAAAAACAAGATGCTGCCCATTATAAACGCGAATACATGGAAGATGACAGATCCGCACAAGTCGCAGCAGCAATAGGAGAACTAGCAGTAGCCAGAGTGACCAACCAATACTGGGGTGGTCACGTATGGGCAGGTAACCGTCACCAAGAAAACCGTGGACGAGCAGACGTAGGTTACAACATAGAAGTAAGAAGAGTTAGAACATCTAACAACGCGGCAGTACGCCGCAGGCAACTAGGAAAAGGACTTGTCCTGTTCGTAGTCAGACCAGTACCCGACGAATTTCGCACAGTCGAAATGTTAGGCTGGCGAGATCACGACGAAGCGTGGGAACTCGGAGAGCCATCAGGTTACGACGAAGAAAACACCAGAGTTATAGCAGCCAACCATTTACATTGCGTAACAACTTGGAAGGCTGATGGCAAAGAAGAAAGAATTTCCGAGTGACGACTGGGTATTCAAAGACCCTGAAAAATCACTCTACAAAATAAGACCCACATCAGAAATAGAATCCCTGATGCAACTCGCACCTCACCGTGAGGCTATTCTCCCCTCGATTGAATCAACACAAGCAGTGAAAGAAATCGTAGGTAAAATAATCGACGACCTGTCAGACGAAGACAGATGGATATTTAACGCACTAGTAGTAGAACGCCTGTCACTCAGAGGAGCAGGACGCATACTAGGCATACCCAAAACATCCTTAGCACGCAGACGTGACAAAATAAGACGTGAACTGATGGCTAAACTAATAAAATGTAAACCAATACAAGAATGGCTTGAACGATAATTACTCGTCCCAGTTAGCCAAAGACTGTCGTAACAACCCCATTAAAGAAGTAGTCCAAACAGCGAACGCCTCACCTGCTTCATCAACACCATCTAAAGCCGCTTGAAAAGCGGCAAGCAACAGTTCAGCCTCTTCCTCATGGAAGATTAGGAGTAAACCCAGAACGCCATCTGGTGACCACTTAGCATGAATGCCATCCCTAAGATCAAATAAATGGGCTGTGTCCTGAAGGTGATCATAAATGTCTTTCTGAAGAGCAACCCCTTCAACCTCCATAAACTCATCCCACTTAGCCTCAAGGTCGGCTTCCGTCATTATTTCGCTACCTTGTCCTTAACTATAGTTTTAAGAACAGACACAGCCGCTGCTAAACCAGCAACACCCGCACCCTTCGCTGACGACAAGTCAGCAACAACGAAAACACCAAGGAACGCTTGAGCGAAAGTCCACCCAGCACGTTCCAGTACATCAAATATGTTCTTCAAATTTTTTCCTTTATTAGATTAATATCTTGGACGACGAGGCTTTTTCTTACCAGCCACTAATCGTTCTCATCAAACTTGGCACGCATGCCATTAGCCATACGCAACATGGCATCCCCAGTAAGAGAACCTTGGTTCCCACCCTGAGAAGCAGTGTCTACTAAAACCTTAGAGGCTTTAGGTACCTTCATTGTTTTACCATCTAATTGATGTGGCATCTCAACCTACTTTCCGAAAGGGCGGCCACCCTGAGCGGCGTTACCCAAATTAGTTCCCCGCAAATACGCTGCGGCTTTCTTAGCCTTCTGACTCATATCCCACATGTTAAATGAAGAGGTAGAGTCATAAAGTTGTTCATCCTGTGAACCAAACGTTTCTTCAAACGTTCCATATCCTTTACCTTTTGGCATAATTTTTCCTTATTGTATAAACAGGCAGCCGAACGTTTCACCGTTCACCACACCTGTAACCTTCAAAAAACCTTGTGTCTCTTGAAATTTTCTAACAGCAGCCACAGTTTTTCTACCATAAATCCCATCAACAGGACCAGCATCAAAACCACGCTCCGCTAACTTTCCCTGCACTAAACGCACAGGTAAACCACGACTACGGCTAGGACGAGACAAAGGAGTCTTCTTCACCTGCTCGTGTAAATCTTTAAAGAACTGAATGATCGCAGCCCAATCAACAGACTCAGGAGCCTCAACGACACCCATACCATTCTCAACCCAATCACCTAACCACTTCTCAGGACACGTCGTATACCCATCGCGGCTCTTCTTACGATGCGTCGAAACCCAAAGCCCTTTGCCGAAATGAGACTCAGCGGCATCAACAAGTGTTTGTAAAGCACGTAAAGCATTGTCGTGAGGCTTGTTACCACCCCAACCAGTAAAGCAAACACTAATGGAACGACTGTTCCACCCTTTAGTTCCCGCTCCACGGTTATCCCAACCTCGTCCTTCAAAAATAGTGCCAGTCTCATCAACCAGCCAGTTGTAACCAACACCATCCCAGCCTTTACCCATGTGATGGCGTTCAAATGCTTTAACAGCAGCGGACCCTTTAGGTCCGTTCTGTACACCAGAGTGATGTACGACAACACCCTGCACTCTTACTTTATTTAACTTGTCGAACTTGCCTTTAGGTGGAGGTTGCGCTCCCCACGTTTCTCTAGACACGTACTTCATAACTTATACTCCTCTTTGTCCCGTCATCTAATCCTAGAAACCAAGTCTTTCCAATCTTGTCTCTCAGATAAACGCTCATATTTTTGATTAGCCCGCCAGTTTCTTTGAACCTCGGGAGTGTTCATATTAACTGACACACCTAATAGACTACTCAACATATTACGTGCGTGGGTTCTTTGATACTTAGGTTCGTTAGGAAACATGCGTCTAAGAAAACTGATACTCGGCAACATTCCATTAACCAAATAGATGTGATGGTCACGCATCTTCCACTCACCACTAGGAGATTTCTTAGCCATACCTAACTCTCCTAAAATATCCATAACCATAGGAATGTTGTCCAAAGGACTAGGAGTTTTCTGATAACGACCACTGAAAGGAATACCAGTAAAAATTTGTTTACCAAAAACAACCTCTAAAGGAGTTTTAATAATAGGTGAAGTCATACCTAAACCTTGAGCCATTGTTTCTTTCCACCCTCCAGCACCTTCCCTGAATGGGTCATAACGGAACAAATCTTGGAACGGGAAATCAGGCGCACTGTAAACCTGAGCGCCCTTATATTTGAAAGGCATTCTTATACCGAACGGTTCCAGATAATAATCTGGGACAGTTCCCTCACCTTCAGTTCCTAACTCAAGGTTACGTTTAGCAGCCAACAAACGATTATATTTAGCAGGGTTCTTACCTAACTGTTGCAACTGGTAAGGAACGTTCTTCCTAGTCCAAGTGTAAAATGGTATGAACCTTCTCATCCAAGTTCTTTCAAAACTTGTCAACTCGTCGTAATCAAACTGTGTTTTAGCGATACGATTCAACGCTTGATCAATGTTTCCACCATGACGCATCGTGTCCATACCGACACCGATGCGGATCATATCCTCAGCCCAACTGTTAACCCTACGCACAGCAGCATAAGGAGCGAAACGAGGAGACCACGGTGCTAACACAACCCTAGTTCTTCTACCCCCACGCTCCGTAACACGTCCACGTCCACCTAACAACAGTTCCATGTTGCGCGCTCTACGTAAACCATATTCCAAATCGACAGCCGACACAGCCTGACCGCCGCCACGCACACCAACTTCTAACAGTTCAACGTAGTCAACCATGTCATCGTTGGTTTTAGCCAACTGTTTCGCAGCATCATAGAAAGACATTCTCTTAGACGAAGCGTGTTTAGCCACACGAGAAGTGATACTCATAGATTTCAAAATCTCATTCAAGTTCACGCCATCCAACCAAGCGTTAAAGAACGCACCCATAATGTTACGCTGCACAAAACCCGGAGTTGCGATCATACCAGCCTTCAACCAAGTCTGAACACCATCCCATGCTTTCCAAAAACCATCCACTTGCTTCGGATCATTGATAGCCGCATATGCATTGATGACAGCATAAACATTCTCGTTCATTGTTTTATCTTTACTAAGCAAAGTCCAAGGACCCCACTCAGAATTTTTTAAAGCATCCTTAAGTGCTTGAATACTTGTATCTCTGGCTTTTTGTGTTAAATCAAAAGTCTGATCTTTAGCCAGCATGTCGCTGATCAATGCTTTAGTGTTCCCTTGGGAATCGATACGAGTAATATCTATTCCTTGTCTACTAAGAGGACCAGCAGGTACTCCAAGAGCAGTGTCTCTTTCAGTTAAACTTGAAAACAATTCTTTAGTATCTTTTTTGACTTGTTCCAATCTTTCTTGTTGTTGGAAGAACTCGGTAGCAGCCTGCTCCCTTGCCATGATTTGATCCTTCAACTTAAGTTCAAGTTTTACTATTTGATTTTGGTGTGTTAAAGCAACTCGTGCAGCCTCATCACCCTCCGCTTGGGCTACCTTTATTTCTGCTTCTATCTCCCGCTGGCGAGTTAACAACTGTTGCTTCTCAGTAGCCAAATCGTTCCTACGCTCAACCACATACTGCAACTGGGCGAACTCATCATCATCCATCTGCAAATCAGCAAACGCGTAACCACGCTCAGAACGACCAGCACGAACAGTTAACGCCAACTCCTCAGACAACAACGCAGTCTCATCATTAAACTGCTTCAACGCAGCCGTACCCTCCTCCCACGTTGTCGTAAAATTACGAGTACCAGCAACAAAAGCCTCATGCTGTAACTCTCTATCCAAAGCAACAGCAGTCTTAATCAACTTCTCCCAACGTCTAACACGCTCAATAGGAAGACCAGTAGACAACTCATCAAACTTGTACCCTCCCGCACCTTTCTCAACTTCTGAAAGGAACCTGCGTATACGTTTAACAGCAACAACAGACTGATCCATTTCCGCAATGTTTTTAACAGCCTGAACAATCAACTTCAACCGTTCACGAGCCTCATTAACAGCAGTCTCAATACGATTAACATTAACTTCAAACAATTCATCCAAGTCATCACGATTATTAAACACCACAGGAGGACGTTCATCATAAACGTCCGCTACGACTTGTTCCTGAGCGAGTCTGGATTGTGCGACATCCAACTCAGGTTCTAACTCACCTAGAGTTTCTCTTGCACGTTGAGCCTCAGCAAGTTGTTCATCTTCAATGAACCTTGCTCTAACAGCACGCTCTCTGACAGACAGATTTTCTATTTCAGCAAGTTCATCTCTGAGTTGTCTCGTACGTTTTTCCGCAGCGGCACCTTTTTGTTGAAGGTCTTTTAACTCTTCTAAACGACGGCTCCATTTTTTATCAGTACGAGCCAAACGTTCCAGTCGAGCAAAAAGTAAATCAAGTTTATTTCTTCTAGTACCCGCTTGACCAAACGTAAATTCTTCTTCTAACTCTTCCGTATACCTAACAATTTTTTCTTCCCATCTAGCATTCAGATCATCAGAAGTGTTCTTTGCTTCCACATAAGCCTTACGACGTGCGGGCATGTCATCAACGCGTCCTTTGCCAGCCTCATCATACAAACGCCATCCATTGTTTTTCATTTGACCACGTTCAATTTGAGAAAAGAACTTTCCATCTCTGGCACGTACACGGGCATTCTGCCAAGGGTTAGCGTCAGCGTAACTCCAAGTATTTCCAGTCTTATTAACACGCAACAACACAGACTGGTTAGTACGAGGGTCACGAACACGAACCCAACCTTGTCTGCCATTAGAAGCCAACGCTTCAAGATTCGCTGTTTGAGGAACAGGAGCCCAAGGACCACTCCTACCTTCGATATTAATAGTGGGACCCATCCGATCCGCAATTTGTTTTTCATTAGCGACAACAGACTCTGCTTGTGCTACACGAGCCTTAGCATAAGACAACCTTTCAGCCGCAGTCCTAGGCCGTCTACCTTCCCACGCTCCCATACCTCGCGGTTCTTCAGGAGCAGTTTCACGCATCTTTAACTCAGCCTTAGCATTCTCCAACTCCTGAATCTGCTCACGAACAGCAACCATGTCCTCATAATCTTTAACTATGTCTTCATCAGTCATCAAACGTTCATACTCAGCGTCTGCTTTCTCTAAACGTTCAACCGCTTTACGTTCAAGAACACTCTCCCCAGCCTTAGGGCGTGTAGGACGAGCCTCCCTAGGAGGCAACAAATCTTCCACATACTTCGTTAAGATTCTTTCCTGCTCCGCAATAATCTGTTCCTGATATTTGATCTGATCATCTAAACCAGTGATACGTGCTTCGGAAGCAACTATTTGAGCATTAGTAGATTCACGACCTCTACCTCTGGCACCTACTACACGATCTTTTTCTCGTGTGAGTTCTTTAATCTTGGCTTCAGCATTCTCTACTTTTTTCCTACCAATAGCCCACTTGTTCTTATCAACACCTTTAGGAGTTGTTTTAAGAACCTTGCCATCAGCGTTTCTAATATTAACTCGCCTCTGATCACGAGTAGCAGCCTTAGCGAGATAATCGCGCATCTCATCAGACTGCTCAAACCTCTCAACCTTAGGACCAACAACCTCACGCTGTTTAGCGCGAGCCGCAGCAACCTTAGCCTTAGCCTTAGCACGGCTAGCATCAATACCGTCTATAACCTTCTTAGCCCTAGCATCAGTAGCATTCAAAGGCTTCTGCTCTAACTCTGCTACACGCTGTTTAACAGCCTCCACATCCGCCTCAGCCTGCTGTAAACGAACATTCTCCCGTTCCAACTGGCTTCGAGCAGCCCTTAATGGGGATTGCTCCGAAACAGGTTTAGTTAAAAACCTTTCATACTCCATCAACTCTGCTTCATCAGTAGCACGAGCAGCAGCAGTCTCAGCCTCAGCGAGATTACCTTCCGCAGAAGCAACACGTGCTTTTAATCTGGCAACATTCTTTTCACCCTCAGCGACAGAAGCCTTAACCTCATCGTAATATTTAGTAGCCGCCTCAAACTCATCAATAGCCTCATACAATTCACGATCAGCAGGAGCCAAGTTACCTATCTCCGCACGAATCATTCTTTCTAACTCTTCACGGATTGCTTTAATCTGATTTAAAGTTTCTGTAACATCATCAATGTTTTGACCAGCAGCCTCAGCCTCTAAAATTACTCTTTCAACTTCCTCAGTCCAAGTCTGCCGCAACTTGACAACCTCATCGGAACCTGCAGCCATCAATTCAGAAACACTAGGTTCATCAGGACCAAGATTTTTAGAAGTAATTCTTGATAAATCTAAACCCATCTCTTCTAAACGATCAAGCAACTCTGTTACTTCACCATCAAGCGCCCAAGTGTACTCATCAATATCCTGAACAATCTGATTATTTTCAGCCAACTCAACGTTGCCTTCATAAACCTTCTGATCAGCCTCAGCCTTATTCTTCTTCTGAGTATCTCTATAACCTTCTGCTTTTGCTATTTTACGACGAGTATCGTTGACTAGACTTATAGCATCACCCCACTCTATTTGTTTAGACGCATACTTATTAGCAGCCTCCTCGATGTCGTCAACCATATATTCCAACTCTTCAGCAGGAAAAATCTTCTGCAAACGACGCATGAAATGTTGCACACGCAAATCACGACCCATACCACGCTTATAAGAATCAGCCAGCACAGAGAAACCTTCCTCATATGCTTTCTCACCATAAGCAGCCTCATATGCGTCGTCTATCTGACGACGGAAAGACTTACCAACCTTCTGAGGATCCTGTAAACGAACCACTTTGCCATTAACAGCCAAAACATCTATCTGATCTTTAGAACCTTTAGGAGTATGTTTGATAACAGAATTAGGATTAGCCATATCGGCATCAGCATGAATCTGAACAAAGTCACCAATCTTGTAAGTACGATCTTTTTGAGAAGCAGGAGTTAAACGACCATGAAGTTCTCTTTCTACTTCTTGAAAACCCTCAGGGTCACGAGGTTTATTAGGGTCCCAACCTTCAACCAGACGAGAACGAGCGTTCTCTCTTAAACGACGAGGCGCACGATAAGGCATGTTCTCATCAGCACGAACCTTCTGCGCTAATCTCCAAACCTGCTCCCCAGTATCAGGATCCAAAGTGCCGTAAGCATCCGTCATCTGTTTATCTAAAGTTTTAACCCAATCATCTAAAGTCCGAGCAAACCTTTTGTAATCATCTTCTGCCAGATCCTTAATCTGTTGAGGAAGATTATCCCACCAAGGACCTGACCTAGAAAAGAAACCACCTCTTGCACCAGCATGTTCTAAAAAGTCGGTGATAACAGCATCATCAATACCAAGAATACGAGCCTCTGTCATAATATTTTCAGTAGCCTCATCAAACTGTGTGGTAAAAAACTGTTCCTTACTACGACCAAAACGTGCAAAATCATCAAGATGCAAACCCAACGCAATCTGATTAGCGTCACCAGATTTTAAAAGTCTATCCATAACCTGTTCAGGGTTGAAATGACCATGCACCCAGTTTTGGAAACGATCAGGAGCAACCTTCTTGAATCCCCTTATTGGAAAATCCATTGCTTGCATCGTTAACTTCGCTCCTAAAGCACCACGAGCGCCTGTTCTAAGGAACTTACCAACAGAAGGAACAACCACTTCCAACGGTGTGCGAGCAGCAGTACCAGCAATCTCCCACAACTCGTCATCAAACTTCCCTGCCTTCTGAGCAGCAACCTTGGCTTTAGAAGCAGCGGCACGTTGCTTTAAAGTACCACCACGGATCTTCCCCATAGTTTCTTTTAACGCCTTATCACCGAAACGCTCTCTGAATATTTGAGGCACATTCTCCAACTGTCGGCTTACATACCAATCATCTGGTCGACGGAAAACCTTTTTACCGAGACCCTCAACCCACCTGTCCTGACGTAAAAACTTACTCAAAGGACCAGTACCAGCAAAACGGAAACGCAAACCAGTGTCGTAACCCATAATGCTGCTAGCCAAACGACCAGCCTCATCCTTACCAGCCAACGTCCTCGCAAGATTACTTTGAGTTCTCACACCCATAGGCAACTCTTGCAACTCTTCAGGAGTTAATCTCCGACCCTTAACAACCGTCTTCTGAGCAGTCTCTTCTACAGCCTCTCTAGCAGCCTGACGGATACTAGCCACCATCGCATCATCAATAGTCTCTTCAGTTGCTTCTTTAACAGCCTTCTTAATAACATCATCAGTAACACTAGGATCACGGAACAACTTGCTTAACTGTTTAGCCCCCTGCTTCCCACTCATAGCACGATTAAACACACTCAAACCGCCCATATAAGTCAAAGGATCAACAGCCACATCACCAATAAAACCAATAACCCTATCAGCCCAAATGTTGTCAGCCATCACACCAGCACCCAAAGGAATCAGAAAAGGATTCAAACCACCCAACGCCATCATGCCTATACCAACAGCAGTACGCTCATCGTTAATCAAATCACCGAAACCATAATGCTCATCAACTTGACTTTTCCAATCGCCAAAAGAAAAACCCTCACCCTGAACAAGATCAATGCCCTCTTTCAAAGTGGAAACAATACCAGTACGACCAAAATCTAAAATATCAATCGCTAAACCAAACAACCCCCCCGGCCCAGTGTCCTTATCAACAGCCTCAGGGACTTTAAAAGAAGCAGTAGGTTTAACAGCAGGAGGAGGCTGGAACCTTTTAGGCATACCCAACTTAGGATCAAATGTAGGAGCCTTAGGTTTAATGCCCTCTAATTTGGCTACAAGATCGCCTCTGTCATAACCGCGTGGTGTTTTATATGCCATGCGATTACAGTCCTAACAATGCTTCTTCTATTTCTTCCATGGTGTAACCGAGTTCCATCAGATCCATAACCCGATCAGTATCTAGCAACCCATCTTCACCCACGTCATAACCAAACAAATTGAATGGTGCAGGTTCACCCGCCTGATACTCATAATCGTACAAAGCAGTAGCCTGAGACAAAGGTATGCTTTCAGTCCACGGCTCAAAACCTTCCATAGCAGGATGCGTGTAATTGACCAGCGGATCATTACCACCAGCGATGATGTCGTCCACCAAAGCACCAACCACACCAGCACCAAGCGCTTCAGCACCCATTAGAACCTCTAAAGGAACTTGCATCACATCAGCGAAAGATCCCATATTGGATATTTCGTTCATGCTGTTCATTTGTTCCTGCATATCTCCGTACAGTAAACCTTCAGTATCCCAACCAACAGCGTCAAGAGCCTGTACCTCTTCACCTGTTAAAGCATTTTGCCAATTGAAAGCAGGGGTACCTGCCATCATTTGACCTTGTTTAAAGATTGGGGCTTGAGCAGGAATACTTCCCATTTGCATTTTAGATAATGCAGAATCCAAAGCAGCAGTCTGAGCCTGAGCAGCCATCGCAGCGTTATCAGCAGCCGTAGGCTGCGGATTTATAAGATCCATCAAAGTACTCATAGTATCCATCTGCTGATCTTGTTGTGCGACACCAAGCATCCCTGACTGGTAAGGAGTCATTGTTTGATCAGTTAAATAATCCCAAACATTATCTTGGTAACTTTGACCACCAGCAAACTGTTGAGCGCCTAAACGTTCACCAGTTTGGAACCTTTGCCCTGCTTCACGTTCACCCGTTTGAAAAGCCTGCTGTGCCAACAACATAGCCATAGCATCCTTAGCAGCCTGTTCACGTACAGCACGATTCTCTGACACACCAGCAACATCTATACCAGCCCCCATACCAGCCATCATCGTTTGAGGATCAAGACCGAAGTAAGGACCAAGTATAGAAGACTGAAGGTTTTGTTCAGCGGCAGCCTGCTGTTCAGCCAACTGTTGCATAGCAGCCTGCAATTCCATGTTCCGACCAGTAGTTTCTAAATCTTGACGGTAACTATCAAACATGTAGTTACCTAACAATCCCGCTTCACTACGCCCTTGCTGACCGATGATGTTTAACATTTCAGAAAAATCACGCATCGCATCAGTTTCTTCTGCATAACCAGCGAGGTTCATTCCAATGTCGCCACCTATAACATCCTGAATAAGATTCTGTTCAACACCCTGCTCTGCCAGTAAATCCAACATTGATTGCACATCAGTGGCACGTTGCTCAGTGTTGAAAGAAAACGTGTCAGTTACTTCATCATAAGTAATTTTGCTTAATTCTGCCATGTCATCAAACAACTTGTCTTTAGCGGCATTGAACACGCCTTGAGCAAGATTAATATCTATCCGACCATCCTCAACAGCCGCTTCAATAGCATCAATGCGATCATTGTAAGCCTTAGTAATAATTTCTGTTTGATCGTTTAAGTAGTTTATTTCTGGATCGTCAGCAGCAAGAATAGTTTCTTCATCCTCAGATTCATCAATTGTTTCTGTGACATCTGTAGAGGTCACTACATCGTCATCATCGTCACCTTCAGACAGCATTACAATTGTGCGTTTACCAGTTTCATCAGGTTCAGTCCATTTAAAAATTGCTTTCTGACCTTCAGACACACCACCCACATCAACATCTGTTGCACCAAGGTTAATGTTCATAGGTTGACCAGCGGCTTCTTGAGCGCGCAACGCGGCTAAGACATCAGCATTAATAATGCCCTTATCAAAACCATACTGAGCGCGAGCATCATCGCTTTCCAAAGCAGCGAGTTCTTGAAACAACGCTATGTCAGGGGGTAACACTGCACTGGTAGTAGGATCAGCAACCGCTTCTGTTGCCGCAGCCTGTGCAGCGGCTTCTATAGCAGCAGTATCACCAGCGGCAGTTGTCGCCGCAGGCCCAGTAGTAGTGGTAACACCAGCAGGTCCTCCCATTGCGAAGTCACCACCTGCTGCTAAAAGTGCTTTCATCTGATCATCAGCAGACACAGGAGCAATACCAGTAACACCTTGCTCAACAGCAGCCTCATCAGCAGCAACCTGATCAAGAAGAGCCTGTTGTGCTAAAACCGCTCTCATCCCAGTGTCACCAATGTTTCTTTGGTTTTGCACTACAGACGCAGCAGAATTTGCAGCAGTAGCAGCATCCATAGCAGCATAAGCATCAGCAATAGCCTGATTTGCAGCAATAGATGGAGCATTTCTAGCATCCCTCTCCGCTTGCCTTCTCGTGCTAGTCATGTTTCTTAAACTTGCAGCATTCGCATCCCATCCAGCCTGTTGTGCTGCTGCATCAATAGCACGTTGTGCCTCAGGAGTTATTCTCCCTGAACCACCTCTTGAAGCACCATAAGTACGAGAAGGTGTTACACCAGTTACACGACTTCCTTCATTAACGATACCTCCCGTTACAGGAGGAGTTGGAGTTGGTCTTCCACGAGATTGCATACCAGAAGGACCCATTGTGAAAGGAGATGACACACGAGGTTGATTAAATACTTTATCAGCAAGTAACGCTTGTTCTATTTCCCCTGAAGTTAAACGAGCAGCCCCTAAAGGAGCAACAGTTTCTTCATAAGTAGGAACGGTACCTTTTCCTCGCAAACCATAAACGTTTGTAGAAATAGTAGGATCAGTAAATTGTTGACCTGCTTGAATATCCTGCAAGTCTTGATAATCCAACATTGCTTGCAACTGTGGATTCAAAGTTACAGGGGCAGCACCACCTCTTCTAGCATTAATCTTTGCTTGTTGTGCTGCTAACTGTTCTTGTTGGTATCTTTGTAACCATTCTGTTTCATCATAAGACATTAGGACATCGCCTCCCGAATCTCAGCAGCCTTAGCAGCCCGAACCGCACTAGCATCAGTAGCCCGCTGCAACCTCTCACCCGTAAACTGACCCTGCGCCGCCAAATCCTGCAAAGCCAAATCCAAAATCGCACGATTCTGAGCCGTAGCCGCCTCAGACCTCGCACGATCAAAAGCAGCCAACTGTTGTGCTAAAGCCTTCTTTCTTAAACCAGAATCATAAATACCACGAGAAATAAACCGTTCACCAATCTGAGGAACAGCCGCTTTCTGAGCCTGCCCGATGTCGTAACGTTGACGATCATAACCAGTACCCACATTACGTCTATCCATAGTCGTCTTATTCAACGCCGTTTTAAGGCGTTGACTAGGAGAGATCCCATAAGGATCTTTAATATTAAAACCTGACGACAAAGGATTATAAGCCATATCTACCTGCTACGAGTCTGAGTGATACTAGGGTAACGTTGCGCTACTTTTCTACGAATCTTTCTTTTTTCATCAGCAGTACCATGCTGAGAAACACGAGCCAACGCATTCCGAGCATGAGCCTTATCATTAATCGGATACTTACGTTTAGACGGTTGAGCAAAATCACTCCGAGGCAACGCATTACGTTGCGCCGCTGTCAATTTAGCCACTAGTTAAACACCTGACCCGCAATGACAAGAGTGGCAGTGTCCACAACAACATTGAGAGTGACAGCCCCCGAAGACCCACCTCCGCTCATGGCAGTACCAGCACTGACATCCGAAATGTCGCCCGTCTGCCCTTGTGTAAGACGCTGGTTGATACGTTGTACGCTCATTGCAACACTCCTTATCCAAAGTAGGTGATCTGAATATCAGAATCTGATGATCCAGCCCTGATGAATTTCACATCATCAATATCGTTTTCATACAAATCCATAACACTGTATGGATTCAAGTAATGACCCACAGAAGCAGTTGGTGTACCCCACCTGACTCTGATTGGTTCAGCACCATTAGTTAACATCGCCGCAACAGCACCAGTAGGCCGTGTGCAAGCAACAGCCACAGTAGACACTGTTAACTGTTGATCACCTATGGATTCCCCATACTGTGAGGCGTTATATCTTATTCCTGACATATTTCTCCTAACCGCCTAACGCCGTTACGCGGGTTTCTAAATCATCCAATTTTTCTTGGATCTTAAATAACTCAAATTCGATTGCTTGGGCGTTTTCGCCAAGCATCTCTTGTGTGGGTTGGTATACGACAGTCATCAGTCATCCTCTAATTCATCTATGCGTTCGTGAACCATTGTGAACTCTGTAGGAATCCACGCAAGCCCAGCAACAATCTGTTTCATATCGTCTACTTCTCTTATTACAGCATCCATATCTACCGCTATCGCTTCGACTATAAGACTTGGAGCAAATCTGTCCA
>VTLG01015698.1_pt1 | contig 37411 bp, 51 predicted proteins | sample 4694571 | NCBI WGS metagenome assembly VTLG01 (sample SAMN12604809, study PRJNA352737) | marine metagenome | biome: ENVO:00000447; feature: ENVO:00000209|ENVO:00000569|ENVO:01000036; material: ENVO:00002151; isolation source: viral sequences binned using virsorter ...
GTATACCAATCACAGCCGCCACCGCCCGACGAGCGAAGGGGGGGGGTCATCGAAAATGGCGGTTTTCAAGGCCGAAAATCCGCCGGGATTTACCCTGGCCGCCCGAATTGCCCGTAAGTCATTGAAAACAAAGGGTGCCATAATACTGACAATATTATGTTACTGCCTGCCACCATTGACTACCTTCAGCCCTTCATTGAGTTTTTCGCGGTTTTCTGCCATTTCTTGCAATGCTTCAAGGTGCGCTTGGCCTTCGTCCACGGTCTCGATCCGCTGCCGGTCGGTCACCAAGCCGCCCAGCTTCCCCAGGCCCATTGCAGCCGCTGTGGCGGCACTGACCTGACCAGTTTCCAGCGCCATCTCTAGCGCAGTTCTCAGCGCGCCGGACACTTCTTCTAGCGTGATTTCAGTGTACTGGTCAGCCTTAGCCCTTAGCTCATCGAGCCGTGTGGCGATCTTGGGGTTATTCAATAAATCGGTCGCGCACCGATGAACTGTCTCTGGTTTACTGTTTGCGGCGTTGTAGCTAGCCCTGTAGGCGGCTGATGCTGACTTCAGCTCCAGGAACTTGTGACAAAAATCGTTCTGCTTTGGTGTCAGCCTTTGATTACCCGTTCCGGCCATACTTCACTCCTATCCCCGAAACGCAAAACGCCCAGCGGTTGCTGGGCGTAGAAAAAGAATTGTGGCAAACCTAACCGATATAAATGGTAGTCGTCAACCTTCGTAATGCACGCTTAACGTGTGCGCCGCACCGACCAAGATCCCCGTCGCAGTGCGCGGATCTAAAGATCGTGACCCGAAAATAGTACGTTCAGAATGTTCCTTGATCGATAACCCCATGCCCAGAACGTCCCAGCAGATAGATGCCCCGGGCGCGCCGATGCCACCCAACGCCTGTAATGCCCTCCAGACCCTCTCCCTGGCCCCATAAACGGCCTCTGTAGGCCCACCAGTGCCTTGTCCGCCACCTCCTATAGGCTGAGCCAGGTCAACCGTCTGATACCCTGATAAAGCCGCTGTAGCGAAGTCTTCACTAAACTTTCGCGCTGCATCCGCAGCCGGTTGGTCTAGCTTTCCGGCCCGCTCCAAGATTGCCACCGCATCACGCACCACGAATGGCACCGCAATATTGCCATCAACATCCTTGATTTGCTTGTCGACCCTGACAATAGCTGGCCCCGGCACGTCAACTGGCTTGTGACGCTGCCGGTACCTGGTCGGCTTTATTTCACAATCGTCAGTCATGCAGCGAAAATGTCAGGAAATTCATCGCCATCCGGCGGCAATTCTGGCAATTCCGGCCTGACTGCCGTCACTTCAGCGCCAGGGAAATACTCCTTGACCTTGGCAATGCTGGGAATCGACGAAAGCAGTCGGCCTATTTCATCAAGTGTATAGACGCGCATTGCTCTATTTTCGCGCGTTGCTGCCGCCGCTTCCGCGTTTGTTCTGGTAATGGCCGCCACAGTACCATCAGCTAAACCCACCTCCCACACCGCCGGTACTAATGGCCTGCAGCTATTAGTTGCAGCCCACTTGTCGAGGGCAACCCAGCCACGCCTCATCGCCTGTCCGTGGTGAATGGCTTCAGCGGCTGTGGCGCCTTCCCACAGTGACACGTTCCACAACCGCGCCTGTTCGTCGAACCTGGTGCGCAGATCGTCATCGACCAGCAACCTCAGACGGCCCACCCCCCACTTGCGTTCCATTTCATTTGCCAGCGCGTCAACCCCGTCAAGTGTGGCCTGAACACGGCTCCAATCGGCCTTCGACCAGGTTCTTGACCTGATATCGACTTTTTCATCAGTTGAAGGCTTTTTTTGCGTCATCATTCTCCCCCATAAAATGGGCTATTTAATTACGGGAAAATATTTGGCAGTTTTACCCCACCCAACCGCCGTGGGTGGGGAGGTGGGGTAAAATTGATCAATTTTCCGCCATGAAAAAACGTCCCCACCACCACCACCCCCACCTATAGGAAATAGGTGGTGGTGGGGGTGATGACGAGGGACTTCCCCCACCTGGTGGAGTTTGGTGGGGGTTTGGTGGGGTAAGTGGGGGAAATCACTCCGCATCGGCCCAATTATCCACCAATAAAATGGGTGTATTTCGACCCTTTTCGGTGTCCTTGATTTCATCGATTTTGAATGCGTGGTTCTTGATCCATGTCTCCAGCATGACCCTGACCCGTGCTCTGACACTCTGGTCCGACATGTTCAGACCCAGCACATCGCCGACAATATTGCCTGCCCAATCTCTGGCTTGCGGTGACCTTCTGGCCGGACGTTCTGACCGTTCAATGGCCTGCTGAACCTTTAGCAAATCGCTTTCCGTCACCCCGTCAAAGGCGTCCGGCCACTGCCACGGTTCTACGGTTGCCACATTGTCGCCATTTTCCAGTTTGACGCCTATTCTGGCGTACCATGACGCCCTTTCCGACCGTCTGGACAGATTTGCCTTGGCATCTTCCGATCTGAAGTGGTCTATGTGGCTTTCCAGACCCGCTCTGGCCGCTTCTTCGGCGGACATATGGTTCAGAACCCTGACGGAACGCGCACCGTCTACCAGCGCTCTGCCGCCCCTTGCGTCATTATCCGTGGCCGCCATACCGGGTTGCAACTTACGCGTGTGGTGAACGATATGGACGGCGGTATCGGTATTTCCGGCCAATGTGTTCAATCTGGCGGTCAGTAGCCGAAAAACGTCGTTCGTTTCCGGTGATGTTGTCATGTTAGCCAACGGGTCGAAGATCAGCACATCAAGATCATTCGAAATGGCGAAGCCCTGCAGGAAATCAAAGGCATCTTCATTGATTATTCCGTCATCACCCGTCATCAGCACCATCTGGCGGTGGTCTCTGCCGGACGCCAGCCAAAGGCGATCCGCCAACGCTGCTTGGCTGACGAAATACTGCTGGCAGGTCGCCAGAACACGTCTCTGGATTTCATCCATGGGGTCTTCGGCATTGAAATAGCCGACCCGTAGTTGACTTTCCTTGACCCGCCCGCCTTCCGGCAGAACGCCCAGAACAGGCGTACCAGAGGCCATGGCGATGGCTTCCGCCAGAACCAGGGTGGATTTACCCAATCCACCCGGCGCTACCGTCGCCGTCAGGAATTTTCTGATGTAATCACGCCCGTACAGCCACCGCCTTGGTGCGATGTCGCTGGCGGCTATGGGTTTCCACTGTTCGAAGATTTCATTTTTTGCGGGAGTTTCGACCGGCCCCGCTTCGCGCTGTAATTTTTTTGCCGTGGAAACGCATTTGTTCCGCATTTCCGTTTCACCGCGGCCATCAGTTTCCAGATCCGCACCTCTGGCCTTCACGTTTTTCTCGTATTGCGGCCAAGCAGCGTCGAAAATTTCATCAGGCGTCGGCGCCTGTCCGGTTTTTCTGTGCAGGTCATTGGCTATGGCCCACACCGTATCTGCCATGTATTGCTCACGGCCATCCTGGCGCAGACCGAAAGAGGAAAAGTCATCGTCTGGACTGACGGTGCGCTCTATGCGCTGGCTTTCCGCCTTGGCCGTTCTTGCCATATCGGACAGCCAATCCGGTGCCTCTGCCGCATCATATTCGCCGAAAGGCGTGTCCTTGTACCAGCAATAGTTGTTACCGCTGGGATGGCTCGACGGCGGCACCACGGCATAGCCGCCATCACCACGGACATCCACGGCGTCAGCGATTGCTGACTTGCTGTTGGGAATTTTGTCACTGAACAAGTCATAGTCGAAAAACAGATGAACGCCCTGGCCGCCGGTCACTGATCGCAGCGTTGATGGCAATTTGCCGTATTGCTGCGCCAGTTGCAGAAGATTGTCGGCACCGTTCCGGTTTGGCTTGTTGTCGCAATCTACAACCCAGACGCCGCCAATGCGGCCTGTAATTGCGGCAATATTGTGTCCTTTATACAGACCCGTCCACCAGTTTGTCACTTCTTCGCGGCTGGGTAGACGGCTTTGGTATTCTGTCCATTCAACCGCTGCTTTTTTACGGCCGTCCGGTCTTATGGGGATGACCGACCAACCGGCTTCCCTGTACGCCAATGCGGCATCAAGCAATTCCTGTTCACGCGGGGTCAGGGTATCGGCGGCGGCGATGGTCATACGCCGCACATCCCTTCGCATTCATTGATGAAGAAATTTAGCTGGCCGCGATCTTCGGCGGTATCTAGGTCAACATCGTCCAGCGGCTTGCCAGACCTGTGCATATATTGTTCGCCCCTTATTTTGCCGTTCTGCGTAACCGCGCCGCTGCGGATTGCACGGTCTGCGTCCACAGCATCAGCCCAGCTTACGGGGTCCGTTTCTTTCATCTCCCGCCAAGCAGCATCGTTATGAAAAGGACAGCCTATACAAGCTGATTTCGGCGGGCGGGGATAACCGCGGGCATCCATCCAGTTTAAGCAGTCTTGGCGGCTCATTCCCGCGCTGATTAACGGCCAATGGTTTACCAGCCACTTCGCCCCAGATGGCTTTACGCGCCCAGCCTCGTCTGTGCTAATCCCTATCCACATTTCAACAGAGCCGGGGGCTATACGCTCTCTATTGCCCTTATTGAGCAACGCACGCATTTTTTTCCGTAGCGGCTTTATTTTATAATCCCCCGTGCATTGCCTCGAACCCATCCCCATAGTCCCGTCCGGGTGTTTGATAAAAAAAGGCGCGGACGAAAACTCATGACCGCCGTGTTGGGTTAGCATGTCCCTAATGCTGCCTTTGCTTATAATATGCACCGGGAACGGCAGCACGTTGTCAGACATCAGCCAATTCAGATGGTCATAGACCGCCTTCGGTTCCCAGCCAGTATCAGCAAAGATCGCGCAGTCGGGCATCGGCCCAATCTCACCGTGCGCTGCCATCAAAGCCATCGTCGTGGACTGAACGCCTGCGCCAAGTGAGATCACTCGCAGCTTTGGGTTCTCGGCACGTCGCAACATGCCCTGGCCATCAGCCCACTCAACGATCTTGGTGTTGGCGCGGTCAAAGCTCATAACGCCATCTCCGTCTGGGTGTCTTCGTCAGCGGGGCGTATTGTTCTATTCGTTTCCACGCACCAATCCAGAGGCACTCCGTAGTCAATGCCTTCGTATCGGAAGGCTATATAGTCGAAGTCGTAGCCAGCAAGCCTGTCACTAGTCAGTGTTCCGTTTACGATCCAACCGTGCATGACAGATTCTGGCTGGTGGATGCGGTAGCGCTTTAACACTACCGCCACCTAATGGTGTGTATGCTGGGTCGGCTGGCCGGTCTGAAAGCCCCCTTTGGCCTGCTTTTGTTCAACTGGCTGTCTTGTTGGTGGCAGATCGCGTGATGAACCACGCAATAGCTGCTGCCCACCTGTTTGCGTTGGCCGCAGAAATGAAAGTCGATATCCTGCGGATCGCCAAACGGGTACTGGCAAGCCCTGTTTTCGGGAACCTTGTTTTTTACCTTGTTCCTGATGCCTTCAAGAATTTTCGCCGCCAGATTGAGAACGCGGCTGCTGTAATTTCTGTAATCAAGTTGTTTGGACATCTGGCTGATGGTGAGACCATTCTTCAGACCTTGCGTGACCACTTCTTTTTCCCGCTCTGTGATGGCGGCTGGCTTGCGTCGTTCACCCTTGTTACCGGCCCCGGGGTGACGGAAGCCCTTCGGCTTCTGGCGGTGCATCAGCCCGATGACCTGGTTTCGGGTCATGTCATAATCGCTGGCGATGCTTCTTGATGTCTCTCCGGACTTGTATCTTTCATAGATGTCGACAATGCAGGATGCGCAGGTTTTGCTTTTGCCATGGAAATATTCACCGCATCCGTTGCACTGTTTCATTGCTCGCTCTCCATGAATGCGGTTATGAAGACCGCCGCGACCTGCGGGACAATGGCGTTACCCGCTCCGCGCAACGTGCCCACTCTGTTGGGTATCCCATGAGCCAGAGGGAAAATTCCGGGTTGAGTGCGCCTCGCTTTCCCATCGGCGCAGGGGATGTATTCTCCGTCCCAGAAATCTGTGCCACTTGGCGCCCAAGGGTTTGAAACCCCTCCCTCTCTCGCATCCCCACTGAATCCTTCCAATCTCGCGCCGTTGGCGTTGCCCATCCCGCTGCTTGGGCCGCTGCTGTCGCCAGATCCAGACCCCTGTAGCGTTTGAAGTCCCCTCTCATCCGGCTTTCGCCAGCCGTCTGATCGCCCACCGTCGGCGTCGGCCACCCCGCCGTCTTGTATTGCTCCGACGGCGGTACTGGCTTGCCCATCAAATATTCCGTCATTCGGCCGGACTCTCCGCTTTTTTTCGTCACTGGCGTCGGCCATCCCGCTGTCTTCGCCATGTCCGCCAAATTCGCGCCAAACACCAAGTCGCTGCTCTTGCTGGTCCTTTGGCCCCTTTCGTTCAGCGTTCTGCCCGAAGCTACGTCGCTCGTTCTTGGCGTCGGCCATCCCGCTTCCTTCATTCGCGGTGACGGCTGACCCATGTAGGCGTTTAGATGTTCCGGTAACGGACTTTGCGGCATGTGATCGTTCGCCGATGTTGTCGGCCACCCACCATAATCTTTGCCTGATGTGCGGCGCGCCGACGCCCGCAGCCGGTAAATCTGCGGCCCCGACGGCATATCCACTGCTTTCCAGATCAGCGCGAACTCCGGCGAGCCATTCAAGGCCAAGTTTTGAACCAACCTGTTCTCCAAAGACCGTTGTAGGTTGGCACTCGGCGATGAGGCCGTAAAAAGAGGGCCAGACGTGTCGTTCGTCGGCATGGCCTTTTTGTTGTCCCGCGCTCGAAAGCGGCTGACATGGACAGCTTCCGGTCCAGACTTCTCTGTCGTCGGGCCATCCTGCAAGTCTGAGGGCGCGGGACCATCCGCCGATACCGGCGAAGAAGTGGACTTGTCTGTATCCCCTGAGGTCGTCGGCGGGAACATCGAGTATTGATCGCTCATCGACGTCCCCCTTTGCGATCAGGCCGTCCGCGATCAGCTCTCTGAGCCATGCCGCGGCAAAGGGTTCGTACTCGTTGTAGTAGGCGGTCATCCGTCATCTGCCGCCAACTCACCAGCCAATGCCTTGTAGCCGCAGCCGTCAGTATAGTTGTCCATTTCTTTTGGACTGGCGTTCGTTCTGCAGGTCTTGGCCCAGTCAAAACACAGACCGACCTTGTAGATTGGAATTTCAACCCCAAGGATGACTTCCCAGCCCTTCGCTATATTGGTGAAATTTTCTTTTGCGTCTCCATGCTGCTTATGGCGGTCGCCAGAAATCAGGCTGGACGCTTCTTTTAAGATCCGTTTCCGCGCTTTCATGCCACATCTTCCTTGGTGACATTTTTGGCGGCGTGAATTTTCAACGGCGTGACTTTCACTTGCACGCAATCCCGGTAGCCGTACAATTTTTTGATATCCATCTCGGTAATCTGGCAATCGTCTTCGTAGACGATGCCATTCAATGCATCGCTGACTGCCTTTCCAATATTGTCCAGATCCGGTCTGTGCGTATGGCCTAACAGACCAGCCTGTGCGGCCAGCCGTTTCCAACTCGGCCACGAATGCGGAACTCTGAAACATGCAATCACCTCCATCTTGACTGCACCGCCTAGCGGCGGCTTGCTCTGCATTTCGCGTCTGGCGATTTCAGCAACACGGTCTTCGTACTGTTTCGTTTTTTTGGGCGTATAGGTGCGCCCCTTTGCAAACCGCGGACGGCCCTTTGCGACGGGTTCAGACCAGATGATGAAGACAACCGCATCACTCATTCCCTGGCGGCTCTGGCCCGCGCTTCTTGCGCCCAGTATTCCAGCGGAACCTGGCCATCGGTGATTTCGCTGACCGTTAATTGCGTCTCAGGTCTAGGTATCGACTGACCCATGACCCAGCGGGAAACAGCCTGACCGGTCACGCCAAGTTGTCTGGCGAAGTCGGCGCGGCTGATGTTTTCTTTGGTGAGGTAGTCATTGAGCATGACGACAGATGTAATTAAAAATTGCGGACAAGTCAAGTCTGCCCTATTGTGCGTATCCGCAATTTTGCGTTACACTTTATTAAGAGGGGAAAGAACACCATGGCCGGAGCGACCAGGTTGCGCCTAGTTCGCATCGCGACAGATAAGAGCGCCGCCACCGTCGCCCGTGATATGTCGATGGCACCCGCTACTTATAGAGCGTATGAACGAGGCGATAACAAGACGCCGATCGACGTTGCGGAACGCATTGCAGCATATTTTGAAAAGCCGATGTCTGAAGTATTTGGGAGTGAACTGGAAATTTCAGATCCATTGCCTGTTCCACAATCAGGCAGTCAGGATTTGCAGATTTTGGGTAGCACCCGAGATGGTGAGGACGGTTTTAATATGGTATGCGGTGCGGCTGTTATGAGTTTCACCGATCTTCCGGGCAAATTGGTCGGCGTAACAAACGCCTATGCGGTTTATGTTGATGGCACTGCCATGGAGCCGCGTTATTTCCCCGGCGAAACCCTGCACATTAATCCCCATAAACCAGCCCGTCATGGCGATTTCGTGGCGGTGCATCTGGTCGACCAGAATGACGGTTCTATTTATGCCGTCATCAAAAGGTTTATCAGCCGCAGCGATACCGATGTTGTGGTTGAACAATACAATCCAGCAAAAAAGATTACCTATCCGCTAAATAGCGTCAAAGCCATTCACGTCATCGTGGGAACAGCGTCCTAAAAAATTATTACATTCGTAATTGACTATTGCGACAGCGATCATTATGATCCTGTCAAATGTCAGATGAAATCAAAGAAACTTACGGATATTGGGTAAAGACGCGCCTAGACGACGTTCTCAATGAAATCGATTATCTGGACGCTGGCGAAACTACCTACAGCAATCGCGATACTCGCGACCGCATAAAGCAACTGTGGGAAGCACGGAATGTTTTTCGCCGTGAACTGGAAGCCATGAATGAAGCTGATTATGGCTGACGGGGTTTACCATCGCGGCTACCTGCCGATCGAATGCGGTGATGAAGTTCGCCGGAAAACGGATCTGACAGAAGAACAAAGGTCTCTTTGCAAATTGCGTGACGCCATGTGGCGCCGGTCTGAAAGAGGCCAGGTTCATCTTTTTCAGAAGCGCCATGGCGACCTTGATTACAGCTATATCGCCATCGCCATTCCACCAACAGAGGTTAAAAAATGAAATCCGAATACGAGCCGCAGCTTGGCGATGAGGTCGTTTGCCGCACTGGTGACGGACGCCATGAGGGCCGGATTGTCGGTCGCACATTGGAAGGCTATCCGAAATTCGACGTGGATATAAAGCGCCGCATTTTGCCGAACGTGCCGCTGGCCCACATTGAACGCAACAAGGAGTATTACAAATTTTAGACGAAAAAGACGACGGCATCACCCACATTGACGACAGTCGCGTAAAGATCGTCTGCCCAGAATGTCATGGCAACGGCTTCCGTCGCGAAATAGACGACGGCGGTTCGTTCGTGATTGAACAGTGCCAGCGGTGTGGCAGTGAGGGCGAACTATGATGGCTCGCTTTGCCCAGCACCTTGTTGAAGGCGTTCTTTTCAGCCTTGTCGTCTTGTTGCTAATTTTTTGGGCTGACATTTTAGAAACATTGCTGAAATGATGACAACATCAGCACAATGGTCTTGCGCCTGCGGCTATAGCGGCGCAATGAAAGTAACTGATAGCCGCTGGGCCTCTTCAAAAAACCACTATCGCCGACGTCGGGAATGTCCGAAGTGCCAAGCGAGATACACGACGTACGAAACAACTGGATGCCAGCCAATTCTCACGTTGGTGTCCCCCGAAGAAAGACAACTTCTGGATTTCATCGGCAATTGGATGCAGCGCCATGACTAGCGCGCTTGAACGCCATGGCGTAAACCATTTGTCGGCGTCTTCCATAAATCTGGCCCGTGCGTCTCTGTCATTGTGGATGCTCCAGTATATTCACAAGATAAGAGGACCGGCATCGCTTCATATGTTCCGTGGAATTGCTGGCGAAGACGGCGTTGCCGCTGCGCTGGCCAACCCCGACATGGAAATCGAAGAGGCCATTGCCATCTCCGAAAGTGTTCTGAAAAGCAACACTCAAGGCGGTAAGATCACCGGCAGCAAATTCAACCCGGATGAGGTTGAGAAGACCCGCCAGCTTCTGGCCGGATATTCAACCAGCCGAATGGAATATCCCGGTGTCGTTCGCAATGCCGTTGAAGCGTTGCGCCCATATGGCAAGCCATCGGCCGCCCAGGAACGCATCGAAGTAATGCTTGAAGGTGTGCCGGTGCCGATCACCGGCTTTAAGGATTTCAGCTACGACGATCACGGCGTTGATGTCGATCTGAAATGCCCCGCCAAATTGCCGTCATTCATGGCCGCGGATCACAGGCTACAGGGGTCAATATACTGGGCGGCCAGCGGCAACCGGGCGCAGCGTTTTTGTTACGCCACGGCCAAGGAAGCACAAATTCTGGAGCTGGATGCTGATACCTGCCGCACATCATTACGCACGGCAACGGGCATCGCGCAGACCCTTGAAAGATTTTTATCCATTTCCAATGACCCCGCCGAACTGGCGGCACTGGTGATCCCTGACTATTCGGGGTTCCGGTGGTCAGAGCCGCAAATCGAAGAAGCGCAGAAAATTTTCGGATTTTAACCCCAGAGCAAAGGAGAAAAGAGCATGGGACTAGGACTTAATATTGGTAACAGTGAGGGGGGGGATTTTCTTCCCATTATAAAATTTGACGCCAGAGCTGGGCGATGGTCCCGCATAGACCGTTCGCAAGATGCGTCCGGAATATGGGGATCTGACGCTGTCGACATCACGGCGAGTTTTTCCGCTGCCTTTGACGTCGCGGATTGCGAGGTCGGCTGGCTGAAATTCTATGAAGGCGTCAGCAAGGTATTGGTCCCCATGGGCGAGCCATTACCGCCGCAAACATCGCCGGATCACAAGCAGGGTTTTTCCATGACTGTTAAATTGTCTGCTGATTGCGGTGGCGATCTGCGTGAATTTTCCTCATCGGCAAAAGTGGTCTGCGCAGCGATGGATGCGCTGGTCGACAAGGTGGAAGCATCGCCGGAATACAAAGAGGCGAAAATTCCGATCATCGGCTGCGCAAGCAGCAATGCTGTCGTGACAAAAACGCCAGGGGGGACCACAACCAACTACGCTCCTGTTTTTGAAATCACCGGCTGGATCACCCGAGATCAATTCGGAACCCAGCCAGAACCTGCGGCGGTTGAACAGCCAGCGGCAGTTGTGCCGCCGTCACCACCTCCTCCGGCTGGTGCGGTTGCCGCTTCACAGTTTTAACGGCAGTAGGGACCGGGCGGCGCTAACAACGCCGTCCGGTATTTTTTATGAGATTAATCAACAAGCGGCAATTGGCGGATTATTTATCCGTCAGCCTAACGACCATTGGCCGCATGGCCAAAAGGGGTGAATTGCCTGACCCCATCAGACTGGGGCCGGGGATCGTCAGGTGGGATTTGCAAAAAATTGATTTATTGATCGATTCCAAATCAACAACAAGCGGCTATGATGATCCGGACATACAACTATTAAAAAAGGTGAATCATGGATAAACGACGGAAATATATTCTGGAGGGGTCGCTTGGCGCCTTGATCCAGGAATACCGCGCCAGCCCGGAATTTGACCGGCTGGTTGACGGAACCAAACAAGCCTATCTGAGATCTATAGATCGGCTGACGCCGCTATACCGCGTCAAGGTTGATGAAATCCGGCGGCGGCATATCATCACGCTCAGAAATCAGATCCGCCACACCCCGGGCGCGGCAAATCATCTGGTTTCAGTTGTCAGTGTGCTGATGAAATTTGCGGTGATGATGGAATATCGGGACGATCTGCTGGCGGGAATTGAAAAGCTGCCGATTGGCGAGCATAGCAGATGGTCGGATCAGGATGTGGAATTTGCCCTGGACAATTTTCCAGAGCATCTCAGGCGGGCTGTCGTTCTGGCCCTTCACACCGGCCAACGCGCTAGTGACCTGGTCAAGATGAAGTGGTCTGATTTTGATGGAGAAGGCATCACGGTCACCCAGAAAAAGACCGGCACCAGTTTGTGGCTGCCGTGCCATTTGGAATTGCGGCAAGAACTGGAAGCGTGGAAGGTGGACAGAACAACTATGACAATTCTGTCCAGACCGAGTGGTCAGCCTTATTCGGCTACGGCACTGTGCAGCGCCATGTCAAAAATGATTGAGAGATGCCAGCCAAAATTACTTGGCTTGCGGTTTCATGGCTTGCGAATGACTGCCGCCGCCAAGCTGGCGGAAGCTGGGTGCTCTGTTCATGAGATTGCATCGATCACCGGCCACAAGAGTTTGCAGATGATTGAACATTACACGGCTGGCGCTGACCAGATCCGGCGGGCAAAAGCCGCCATTGTGAAACTGGAACAATATTCGGCTAATTAAGCCGTAACTCATTGATTTATATATGAAACATAATATGATTGATATCATGCGTTCATTATAAATCAACAACTTATGGGGCAATAGGCGCGCATGGCGTGTCTATTGCCCCCTTTTTGTTCTACTTGCCGGTTGCTCTCCTTTTCATTGTTGAACATTTTTACAAAAACTTAAATGGGTGTGAAAAAAGCCCTTGTAAAAACATTATATGCACCCATATAAAGGGTGTAGCAAAAACAGGAGAAGCAAATGACTACTTTGAAATTCAAAAAAGATGAATTGCGGCGGGTTGTTGAACACGCTGCTAATGCGCCGTCCCATAACATGGGTTGGGAATCTGATACACCTGAAGGTCCAGCTATTATTCTGGTCAAGGATGACGGAATTTATCTGATGTCCAATGGCGAACCTGCTGACATCGTGAAAGACCCAACAAGATTTGTTGCCTATGCGCGTGGGTATGATCCCCGTGATGGTGATGTTTGGGAAAAATGCCGTGCCGCTGTTGGCGGAGATGATTTTGCGGAAACGATCCCTCTGGATAAAACGACGATTGACTGTATCCTTGGTGGCGATGAGTTGACTGTTCGCATCACCTCAAATGCCATTGAACTCAGGACCAAGGGTGCTGTTGATAAGAATGAAATCAGGAAATGGTTAGCTAATTTGCTGAAAAAGAACACCGTCGGCTATCCTACAAACCGTCACAAAAAACTGCGTATATGGAAATTTGGCACACCGCCATCTGATTGGGTTGTTCTCAATACAATGTCGTTTGAAGACGCCCTTGCCACATACATGAGGCGGTCTGTTTAGTCTGACCTCGCCTACATCGCGGATGACCCGCCCTGTGCCCCGGCTATCAGGCGGGGCATTTGGGGTGAAAAACAATCAAAGAGGAAAAAATTATGGCGCTGAACAAATTGCAAAAAACCACACTCGCAAGACTGATAGATGATCTGTATTGGGAATATGACCGCATGTCATCAAGTGGAAAAGAAACTTTGGACAAGTTAGCAGGCAAAGTTGGCTTGAATGGGCCTGATGCGGAAAAAATTCTTAGGGGGGAAAATGACTAAGCCAAAAAAACTTGGCCGTCCGGTGGGCAGCCATAAGTGGCCGCACCGCATCAACGTATATCTGTCAGATGAAGACCGCGCGTTGGTGGACAAGGCCCGGGGTGACGTTTCAATTTCGCGGTACGTCAGGGACGCGGTTGTGGCAAAGGCAAAGCGGCGGGTGAAATAGCTATTTCTTCGTTGCTTTTGCCCTGCTCATGGCCCGGTTTCCAAACCAGAATGAAATGATGCAGCTCAATAGCCCCATTTCTTCTTCACCAAAGGCACTTTCCAGAGCCGTTGGCCAATCAACGTCTTGATTTGCAATCAGTGAGTAAACCAAGCCCACCTCTACGGCTATGAATGTTCCCATGAACAGATAGGTAATGACCGGCCTGACGCTGGCTTGAAGGGACACAACCCAGCCGCCATGTGCGGCCAGAGCCATATCATGTTCATAGAGTTTTTCCGTTTCTACTATATCAGCCTTGGCATCCAGTTCCTGTAAATTCATGGTGGACAGAGCTTGGGCATACTGTGCCTTGGCTTCCAGCATGGCCAATTCCTGTTTGTTGGCTTGGCCCTGCTTAAAAAAAGAAATTATTTCTGGGATAATAGACGTGGAAAATCCCAGAAGACTTCCTAAAAGTGTGATCATCTTTTGCGCCCGCTGGGCATCGGCGATCCGCCTTTTCCTACATAGAGTCCGAAGAAGGCAGCGCCCGCTCCGACGATTGTGGAAATAAATGCTGCCTGCGCATTGGTTGGATCTGACAGCGCCATGAACCACATCGTGGATTCATAAAAGGCGTATATGTAAGCCAGCATTATCATCCGGGGGATCACCCGGAACTTATCAAGCAGCCCAGCCGTCTGATTGTACCAGGTTTGCGCGTCATCCCCGGTGGGGGGCGCCAGATCAGAGGCCAGCAATTCATATTCGCGTGAGGTCTCAACGACCTTGACCGCATTGTCAGACATTGGTGTCTTCTTCCGCCCTCAAAAACAATGCCGAAATTCTATTGGCCCGTTCTCCGACCTGGTCAGCCCATTGGCTGTCCAGGGCTTCCGTTGCAGCGGTGTCAAAATCACCATCCTTCAAGGCCGCCAGCATACGGGAAAATCCTCGTAATCTTGGCACCCCGAGATTGAAGGCCATGTTCGCCAGACCGCGCTGGGCTGGTTCCGGCATCTTGTTCCACCACGGAAACCCGGCATCCAGTTCACTGACAGTGCGCTTGATGTCGTTATCCAGCAGATCCATCGCCTCGACGGCGGAAATGCCGATGGCGTCTAAATTTCTACCGATACCGATCGTCAAGGCGCCAGCCGTGCAATGGTATGGCTTCAGCTTGACGCCTTCGTCCATTTTCAAATCGTCGGCAAGTTGTTTTGCGTCCATTTTTTCTATCGGCTTGGGGCGGTTGAAAATACGTTCCGGCAATTCGCGGTAGACCAGACAGGAATGGTGGTGGCCCTGCAGCGGTCCATGGAATGTCCAGCCTTTAATGATGTAGTCTTCGATTTCATCATATCCGGCATAGCGCAATTCAATTTCTGCGCGGTTTCTCATTTACCGAATGCCTTTTTGAAACTCTTTTCTTCATTTTCTGGCGTCATCATATCGCACGCGATTGTCGATGTGAGGGCGGTAATGTCCTGCACTCGACGAAAGAAGCAAACGTCCAGATCGACGGCCACCAGGCAAACTATGTCGCAGTCATCCTTCGTGAGTTTCCGCCGCCGTATTCCGCGGCTGGTCATAAATTGATACCACCGGCCATCTTTTTGTGGTGATTTCGAAGCCTTGACCTGGATACGCTTGACGCGTTTGTCCTTCATGGCGATCAAGTCAACGCCTTCCGTCGTCGCCACGACCACACGCCAGCCGTTCTTTTCAAGACAGGCCGCCGCCAGATATTCGCCTACGCGACCAATGTCGTTGTTGTCGCCGACCAATTAACTTGTCCGTGCCAGCCGACGAATTTCTTCCTTGATGTGCTCAACGTCTTTTCCCAGGGACGTCAGTTCACGAACTTTGGCTTCCAGGTTTGACGGCGCAGATATGTCCGTCAAAATGTTGACGCGCTGCCGCAGGTTGTTGGTTTCTACATCAATGCGGTCAAGACGATTATCTAGTTGCCTGATTGACGCCTTAAAATCTTCAAGTTGATCGGTGATGGCGCCAATCTGATGTCGGGCTATCGCCATGGCAGCGACAACGCTCGCAAAAACAGCGCCGACAGACAGGAGCATTCGAAGATCGAATTCCATATGAAATCACTTTTCTGCCGCGCTTTCAGCGCGCAACGCTTTCCGATTTATGCGCCACCTTTGAATGAGTACGACAATCGACAGCGCGCCGATGGCCGTGCCGAGCAGAGTGTTGAAATCCCCACCAAGAACAAAATTCCAAAGTGATGCGGCAAAACCTGATCCGGCAGCAGCAGCGTCGATGTTTTCAGGTCTGATCGTCATGCGGGGTCAGCTTTCGGCGGCGGGAACTTGTTCCCGGTCAGCGCGAAATCCGAGCCTGCGCCCTGGATGCAGGCTATCGGTGCCATGTCTGGCCGCATGATCACGACTGTCCACTGCCCCTCTCTGTTTGCGTACAGTTCGAACAATGCCGAGCCAGCAAGGCCGTGACCTATCAAAACTTCCTGCTGCTTCTCTGTCAGATACGCTTTGATCTTAGAGTGCGGCTGGCAGACAAGCGGCATGCCCTGGCCCATCGCGGCAGGCGTAAAAAAAGCCAGCGTGATGCTGGCTATCAGGGCAGCGGCGAGGCGGGTCATGCGGGGTCAGCGTCTTCAATTACGTTTTCGTCGGCAGACGCCGCCCACTTCAAAATGGCTGCGTAGTGTGTATTCGCCTCATCATTTGGTACAGCCATGTGAGTGCCGTTGATGACCACCGATAGGCAGTGGTTATCGGGAGTCATCCACTTAGGGTTTTTAATATCCATAATTAAAGCTCCGCTGTTAATGCTAGAAATTCTATATCATAGTTGTAGGCTATGTATGGTCGATACTGAGTTAGCGCATTGCCGCCAGACCATCCCGTGAAACGAAATTGGCCACCTGTTTTACTGATTTGGCTCCAGTCGATTGCGGCGCTAGCGCTTCCGAGCCCAGCAATTCCATCAGTCACATGGATAACAGAATCTGTTACGGACGCGGTCGGAGCAGCTCGCATCGTGACGGGATAAACCGTGCCAGCTGTCCATTTTGCGGTATCGGCACCAAGGCCAACCATTCCAACGCCGATGTGCTGGTAATAGCGCTGGCAACGCGCCAATGTATCCCCGTAATGTTCGTGGATGTAGGTAGTGTCATCACTGCCTAATTCCCATTTAATTCCGGCGACTTCAAAATTGTTGGCCACGTCATCCATATTGTTGACCTGACCAGGGAAATAGTTTCCGTTTACTGAACCCCAAGCGGCTTCAGCCCCGCTTGTGTAGGTTGACCCAACGCTAATTCCAAATTGGATATCTAATGCAGCAGCCGCTGAATTTGCTGGTATGTCCGACGTATTAGCCGGAATTGTTACTGTTGCATATTCCCAGGTATTCGTCGTGGTCTGGGTGTATTGCTTTGAGGCCCAACCATGACCGCCCGACCTTAATATAGTCACACAATGGGTGCCTGTTTTTGTGTGCTTGTGCCAGAAACTAACGGTGGAGGCTTTTGCCTGTGCGTCCCCGTAAGCAAGAGATTGGACATCCTGACCTTCCAGCTTCTGGGCGAGTGCCAGCGTGTCAGTAGCGCCGGGAGAGGCAGAAGCCACATCACAGTTGACTTTTATGGAGTAGCGAAAGCCGTGGTCATAAGGCTCGTCTGTCCCCGGCGTCAGCGTCTCCTGTGTCACTGTGTAGTCGGAATCTACGAGATAAGCGTACAGGTGCCACCTATCGAGCGTGTAAGTCTCGTCAGTACCCGAAGCGTTTGGGTCTATATCGAAACTGGTCCCGCGCTGGGCCACGGTGAACGCTCCATTAATCAGCAAATTAGCCCCCGATGCTCCGGCAGCAGCCGAACTCTGCCAGACCGTCCCGTTCGATGTCAGGACGTTACCCGATGTCGATGGCGCAACGCTGGTGACAGCACTAGTGCCAGCACCAACCAGGACATTATTAGCAGTGTGAGTTGCCGCCCCGGTTCCGCCCGATGCAACGGCCAGTGCGCTTGTCAGCGTCACGTTTCCCTGGTCGAAATTGGCCGTGTCCGTCATTATTTCTCTGAGCGCATTATTGACGTCACTCGGGGCCATTCCCTCGGCGATCGAAACGGAATGTACGTCCGTGTTCGAAGCAGCCGTGGTGCTGTAATCGTTCCAAGAATTTTTGGGCATTTTTAAACTCCGTAGAAAACCCGCCTAGACGGGCGGGTTGGTTATTGCAGTATGCCGCTTAGTTGCGGTGGTCCTGGGAACAGCGACGTGTCGCCGCTTAGTTGCTCGGTCTCTGGGAACAGTGACGTAGCGCCACCGCCCTCTTTGCCTGCCAGTTCCATGATGGTGGCAGCAGCAGCAGTCATTGTTCTGGGCTTGGTGCCAGTGCGAGTTATTTGCATGACAGCCTTACGTCCGGCGCTACTGAGCAGAACATTTGCCAGTCTGTTTTGAATAAGCGCACCGACACCAGTGGCGGCTATGCTCCCATAAAGAAGTCGGCTGACCTGTTGGAGAGGTGCAGTTTGTGACCCCGCCATGCCAGCCTTGTCGCTAATTCGCTTGAGGGCGTGAGAGACGAAACGGAGTTCCACTAGTTCGCGCCCCGTGAATATAGACCGCAAGACTTCGTTATCAGGCAGAGCCGTCAAAAACTTCGCTGGCGAGAACTCACGCTGGACGACGTTCTTGGCACCCATCATGCCACCTTCCGGTACCAGGGCCGTTGCCGGTGCCTGTGCCTTATTCAAGGCGTTCGATATAATACTGTGACGCAAAGCTGGAAGAACGTCGGGCGCTTCCCGTGCCAGGATGGGCAAAACCCGCTTCAATTCAGAACCAGACATTTTTGCCACGCGTTGAACCAGAGACGCAGGGTCTACAGGCACCGGGCTATTGAATAGCCGACCAATGGTTGTCTGCCCTAACTCCTTAATCAACTGACTGTCTTGGCGGTAGGCATCACGGGCTATCCGCAGAGCCTCTGCCGCAGCACTCCCTGCTCCGCCAGTTTCGACTGCGTCGTCTAACGCACCGTTAAGCCCTTCCAGCACTTCCCGCGCCACCCAGCGCTGCTGGCCCTTATCTATATCCTTGAAAACCTGACCGCTGCCCTTCGCGGCAGTTGACCAGATTGACAGCAGCCGCCCTGCCTGCGATCCGGTGATGCTTATCGGGTCTAGCTCGACAACCTTCCCAGCCTTGTCTTTAAACGTGGGTACATACTCTTTTCGCAGTGCCTTTAATCTCGTAATGAGCGTTGCGGTGGCATCACCGGCCCCTGGCACGTCCAACTGGGAAATCAAATCGTCGATCTTGTCTACGATCTGCCCCGTGGGGATAGCGTTCCTATTGCCGCCCACTTTATCGACAGCGCCAAATAGCCGCTTGGCTGTCTGGCGACGTAGATCGAGGGCGCTGTTTACTGCCGCGTTGAAGGCATCGCTAATCCTTGAGCCTGCCAGTTCCTCGCCCGGTCGGGTTGGGTCAACCTTGCCCAGGATGTCATCAAGCTTGGTTAAAGATTGTTCTAGTTGACGGCTGTAAAACCGACGCGCTTTATCGGCGGTCAGAAAGGATTGCCGCAATCCTCCCTCTAGCATCCGCCCGAAACGGCTGCCGGTTTCTTCACCGACCGAAAGCGGAATGCCGCTCTTCTGACTAATTACCCGGCCACGCGCTGCTTCCGGCCCTTGGGTCATGCGGGCAAGGTAATTGCTTGGCCGCAGATACTTGTCGATCAGATTAAAGCCGACGTTCGCAACCTTTTGCGTAGCGCCACCCAAAGCACCTGAGATCACTGGGCCGGTTACCCGGCCTAATTCCGGCACCCCTAATTGGGTGAAGTCTTCTTCGCCGGGGATCATCTCGCTAATCCCCTGACGCATTACATTGCCTCCAGCCGCAGCGGCAGCAATGGCTAACGGATTAGCCGTTGCAAGGCCCGTACCTATAGCCGGGGCAATTTCAAGCGCCGCCCCCGACAAGTCGCTGATGTCGCGGCCAAACTCGCCTAAGGACAAGGTATTCGGATCAACAGGGAGCCATTGGCTTTTATCGCCGCCAGGAGATACAAAGAAATCATCCCCCAGCCGATGCACGTTGCCTTCACCATACAGGCTTGCCAGGTAACTGGCCTTGCCCGTCGGCGTCATCTTGATGCCTAGTGCGGCACGCTCCGATGCCGACAATGGTGACTTGCTGCGGTCAATTTTCGGCGAAGAGACGGCGTATTTTTCATCCGCCACTGCTTGTGCAGCATCTATGGTTCCATATTTCTTCTGTGAAAAGAAAACATTCCTTCCGCCAGGGAGTCTCAGCCCCCAACCAGGGCGTCCACCCTTTACGGCTTCAACAAGGTCAGCCATCAGCCTTCCTCTGCATTGTTAAAATCGGCACGGCCCTGCAGCACAACATCTCTTGGGTCAAAATCATGCCGAGTGGCCAAGGCTCTATATTGCCCTCCAATTTCAGTAATTCGGCCCTGTGCGCGGTTGGACAATTCTATGATCCGGTTTGCCATAACCTTTGCGACAGCAGGATCGATGATGCCGCCTTCGCTAACTTTTTTGATTTGCAACATCATGGAACCAATCAGGCTTTGCGCTTGGTTGGCCAATTTAACCTCGCCCTCTCGAACGACACTTTCTGGATCTAAAGCCGTAATGAATGAATAGAGAATCTCAAGCTGTGCTGTTGGCCCAACTTTTGAAAGGTTCAAAACGTCCTGCGCCCGCTTTCCCATACTCACAATGGGACTGAGGGCATTGACTTTCTTGTCGTATTCCGTCCGCCATTTCGTCGTGGTATCCAGCATCTTCTGGCGCTTTGCCTGAACGTCTTGTTGCTGCTGACGGACATCTTGCTGACGCTGTCGGGCCTCACTCTGAAAGTCTCCCAGCGTCTTACCAATATCCCCCGTCATGGCGAGACGAATGGCGTCCGTTGACGATAAAGGCGGTGGACCGGCAGCGGCCATTGGCTGAGGCACATTAGCTATTGGCGGGGATACATTAAAGGCATCTCCGCTTTGCCCGGTAGGCGCAGAGACTAATCCCGAACTGGTGGGGGCTAGTGGTGTGCCCCCGCCTGGGAGCGAACCCCGGCCACCGAAGTAGCGATTCAATACCGCACTACGAATTTTTGCTTGTTGTTGAGCCAACGCTCCTTGCCGCAGTGCATTCTGGTATTGCAGCTTGTTCATCTGCTGCTGCATCCCGGCAGCCTGCGCCTGACGGTAATTAGCGGTAGCATTTGCCATGGCGCTGGAAAGCGCTGCACCCGTGCTGACCGGCACCCGTGATGGAGCGCCCGCTTGTGTCAGCGTCTGCGCAGCACCACCCAATGCCGCCCACCGGGGGTCTAGTAGACCGCCAAAGCCAGTGCCACCGCCGACCTGGCCAAACAGTCCTTGAAATGGAATTGCCATCGCCGTCTCCTAACCCAACAAGCTCAAGCCAGCGCCGCCAAGCGCGCCCAGCCAAGGATTGACGCCCACCATATTTGCAAACTGTGCGCCAGAGAACGCGCCGCCAAGACCGCTGGCAACGGGATTGGTGTAATAAGGCTGCGCGACCTGGGTTTGGCCGCCCGATATCGGCACTCCACCGATTTGACCGATGTATGCGTTCAGCATGTTCCTCGGACGCTGCTGATAAAAATCGAAGCGCCCAACCTTATCAGCCAGTTCACGTTGGGCCTGTGCGCCTTGGGTTGCGCCGATCGCAGCCAGTCGCATCGGGTCGGCGTAATCCGCGGCGGCTACCGACGGTGCCATACCAATCATCTGGTTTTGCCGTGCGCGCTCGGCTGCGTATTGCTGTGCGCCAACGTCGGCTAAACCACGACCGAATGCCTCTGTAGCCCTCTCCGTAGCCAGGGTCTGTGCGTTGCTGCCAAGCCTGCCAGAGCGGGCAAACTGCGATGTTATGCCCGGTAACACTTGCTCGGTGAATGACTGCATGGCGGGCCTTACCGCAGCGCCATACATCTCTTGATATCGAGGGCCGCCCAACCAACTGCCCTGTAGGGTGTCCCTCGCAGCGGTCTGCGCCATCGGGTTCAGAGGATTGCCGCCCAATGCCCGCAAGCGAATGAGGTTTTGCGATGCGATGGTATCCGCCGATTGCGGAGCCACCGTGGAATGCGGGTAAAATTCTGGCGGTGCAGTCTGGTATTGCCGCTGCGCCTCGCCCAGGCCGTAGCCCAGATAGGGTTGCAATCCAGACCACGGGTCTTGATTGGTGGTCGTTACGGTCTGCCCCGATGGCTGACTTGATCCGCCTTTGCTCATTCAAATCTCCTTGGCCAAAACCACGGCCACTTCGTCATAATCTTTAAGTCGGCGTGCCCAGCCTTTTCGGCCCACCAGTTCAATACGCCGACACCCACGCGAACGCGCCCAAGGGATTACCCGGTCGCGTTCCAGCCCCCGCAATTCGTCGTATTCACCGCCTGCCAGCCAGATCCGGCAGTGGGAACCGTTGGGGTACCCAACAATCTCCGTAATCATTGCCGAGTTTTCTGCTGGCCAGAATTGCGCTTGGTCGTTCCGCAATAAATCGAGGATGTCATGCTCGGTATGTGTGCCGCCTGCATGTTCCAACGCCGCCAGAATGTGGTGACGCAAGCGCCGCCACTCATCCCAGAATGACGTAGCGGTACGTTCGATCTGTCTGGCTGTTGTTTGCATGTGTCAGCGTTAGGGTTTGCTTTCCTTGGGCGCTTACATAGATGGTGCCGTTGCCTACTTCGGCTGACGCATTAGCTGTCGTTGGCATCAGGCCGAAGTAGCTGGTCGCACTGAGGCGCTTGTCAGTTACCGCAGTGCTTGCCGCGCTGGCTGTCAGCGTGACGCTGCCGGTGGCGTTGATGCCGCCGTCTAAGGTTCTATTAACCACTTCCGCGATCTGGCGCGGCGTAGCGCCAGCTTGTGGAAGCCTCCGAAATTGGTTGTCAGCCATCAGCGCATACCAGCGGCCTGTGCCTGAACGTCAACTCCTTGTGCATTTGTCCAGACGCCGCTGACGTTCAGCCGGACGCGGTGGAACCTGCCGTTAGCCCTAATGGGTGCCCAGCCGTCGTCGTTGATACTGGCGGCAGTCGTAGCCGTCTCATCGTCTTGTTGCCGGTTGCGGGTCAGCACCTGAACCGTCGTGGTTGGGTTGCCCGTAACCAATGGCGTCACGGCATTGACCATTGTTCGTTGGCCGTCCGGCAATGCCTGTTCGCCGGTTTCGATGACGCTGGTCAAGGCGGTGCCGGTGAACGTGCTGATCTTACTGGCGTCACTGCCAGCAAAAGCGAACTCGCCACCTTTCCAAATCGGGCTGTCCAGACTGGCTGGCAGTGCGTCCAGGCTGCTGTTGACGTTGTTCAAAGTTTCAAGGGTGTAGCCAGCCGTGTATATCGGCGCAACCAGATCGGTATCCAGTTCGCCGCGAGACCACCGGCCCAGAGCGTAGTTGTAGACCAGCAGCTTGTTGGGCTGCGATCCGCCGTTACCATCGCTGTAGGCGAGGACGTAGAGTTTGTTTACCGGATCGATGGCCGCAGAACAGCGTTCAACATCACCAAGGTTTAGGTCATCTGCGAAGAACCTATCAACTTTCTCGCTGCCAATTGGCGTCGATGCTGCCCCATCAAAAATATAGAAACCGTCGCCGGACCAGTAGATCGTATTGCTGCCAATGGCCGCCACGCTGCCGGGTATCGCACAACCGCGCGCCGTTTCGACCGCATCGAACTGGAAGACCAGCGGACTGCCAGCATATGAGCCACGGACAATGCCTTCTTCACATAAAATGGTGGCGAACTCTCCACCGACCAGGCCGGTGATTGCACCGAGGCCATAGATCGTCTGACTGTCGGCCTGCGTTGTGGCGCTTGCCGCCCAGCTAGTGGAGTCGCCAAGCGCCGACCAGAGGACTTGCTGGTTGGATGTCGAGGTGTTTGCGGTCATTACGAAATCACGCACGACGGCGATGTACTTAGCTGTCGGTGCGCCAGAAACGTCCGCGAAAAGCGATGAGCTGCCAAGCGTGTACGACTGTAATATCTGCGAATTACTGGCAGCGATGACGATGTTTCCAAATTGCACGAAGCGCCAAGGCTCGTCGCCGGTCAACGTATAGTTGCCGGACTTGGAGACATTGTCGAGGTCGCTGTCACCAGCGCCAAATAGATATAACTTGGTGCCATTACCAGCAAATAGCTTAACCGAGCCGTCGGACTGCTTTGCCGGAAAGATACCGCGCAACCGAGCGTCTGCTGCGTTCGATAGCGCTGACAGACTGGGCAATGGCCGGTAGCCCTTCGCGGTCGGTATTACGTTCAAGGCATCCGCGCAGCCAGACCCTAGGTTCGGTTGGTCGGGCGTCCACTCGCCAAAATTTATCGCTGTCATACTCTCACCCAGGTCTCGCTGCCTGCCGACACTTTCGACCAAGCACCCAGGAACCCAGGCGCACGATATTTAGTTGGGCTTGCGGTCAGCGAAACGCTCACTGAATGTGATGCTTCTCCAGCGCCAACCCTAAGTCCAGCCGCTGCAACTGTTACCGCAACGCTGGGCGTTGCTGCGCCTAACGCGACCCGTAAACCTGCCGCGGCAGTCGTAGCCGATACGCTTAATGCGGCAGCGCCAAGCTGCACTCGCAGGCCAGCAGCAGCCGTGGTGGCCGATACGCTTAATGCGGACGCTGCGTCCCGTAATGTCGCAGTATTCCAAAAAGCGTTGTCGAGCGAGGTCGGGAAATTATCGAGGTTCCCGCCATACCAAGAGTCAAGCTGTTCGAGTGTGGGTCCGGTTACATCTGCCATTTTGGTGGCTCAACTAGGTCGCCGTAATCGTTATGGCACCGTTGGCGACTTGGAAGACATCTCCCGATGCTATCGCCTTAGAGGCTGTGAGGGCACCGTGGAAGAGCAAGTTGCCGGAACTGACAGCGTCGAATATTCCTATGTGGGTTATGGTTCCCCAGCTTCCTGTTGCGGTCGGAAAGGTCACCACGCCCGAACTCGTCGCGACACCGCCGGACGATGCGCCGAAGTTAATATCCTGGCGCGCATAGGCGTCACCGGATTTTTCCGTCCCGCTACCAGCATCGGTAGGGTCAGAAGTGAACAGACCCAGGAACACGTTGGTCGGTGCCGTGTACGCTCCGGTGCCCAGCATGTGGTCGAGCATTTCATTCTCGGCAAAGTTACTTAGAGCTGCCATTTAGTATCTCCTATGGGGTAGAGCCGGTTTTCATTTGCAAGGGCGATCCGCCCCAACGCGCTTCATCGTCCTCGGCTTTGATCTCGGCCATGGCGCGACCGAATAGCTGATCGAAGTTGTTGGCTTGGGCCGGGTCCATCAGATAACGATGGGCCTCTGTCAGAGCGCCGTACAGATAGGCGTCGGGGGACCGGATCAAATAAGTGTTATTGGTCTGCGAATCCGACAGCGCCGGGATACCTTGCGTGTAAAGGATTTCAGCGGTGTATCCGGTATCGGGAGTTGGTGCCCATTTGATTTCCCCGCCGATTACCGCATAGGCCAGAGGCTTGCCGGTCGTCGTGCTGGGGTAGGTTCTCTCAAGCTGGCTCGGCGGCATAAACCGCAGCACCGTCGTTGGCGTCGTATTCAGTTGCACCGCCCTGATTGTGCGGAGGTCGGTTGGCAATGCCGTGTAGGCGTCGTCCGCCGTTAGCGTCGCAGTAGCACGCGCCTCTTGCGCACGGGCAAAGACGGTTCTGTTGATCCGGCCCTCGGCCAAAGCAATGAACTCCGGTATGCGGTCGGTCAGGTCATCTCTGCCCAGCCAGTTCGCAGCCGCGGTCTTTAGTTCATCAAAGGTTGAGATGGCCATCAGACCAACCTGCCGCCTGTCGTGCGGAAATGTTTATTGTCTGGATCTTGAAGCCAACGCATCCACTTTTTTTGGTTGTGTTTTGGCGAACCAAATTTAGCCAATAGATCGAAATATAATGCGGTCGGGATCTCGGCCACTTTCTGCTGATGCTTTTGGGTATTGCCGATCATCTGGCCTGGACGCCACTCGGCTTCCTCTGCCTTGGCCGCATCCAAAACCGGCGTAGCGTCTTGTTCGGTAACTATGCCTAGACCATCGGCGTCATCGGTTAGCCAGGTATTTTTTCGCATCAACGGATCAGATGTAAGTAGTTTCTTGCCCATGGCCTCGCCATAAAAAAAGCGGCTTGCGCCGCAGGAATAAAGTGGGGGTGGCCGAAGCCACCCCCGGTAGGTACTGGTACTAGGTAGACAGATCGTAAACTCCGCCATGAGCCTTGGGGGCTTTCATGATCAGAGTCCATTCGGAAACGATAGAAAATCGACTTGTGTCCCCCGAAGGAGCCACATCCGAAACCGAGAACATGCGGCCAGGAAGATGACCGATGCTGTAGTGGTCGCTGTCCAAAAGGAACAGACGATCGTCAGCACAGAACCTGTCAATCGTTACATTCAACATGCCGAAATCGGTAAGATACATCGAAACCGATCCGATTATCGTCGCGTCCTTCGGAGATGTCATGTGCAACTGATTGGTTACAGCACTACCCGAACTCAGGTCGCTGAACGCAACCTTATTCCCGGGGGATACCAACAGAATGTCGGGATTTCCGCCGTCCTCGTATGCCAGTTTATTGGCTGCATCGATTTTGGCCAGTGTAAGTGCCGCGTTAGTCCCGGCGAGGTCGCTGACATCCGCGCCGGTTCCGGCTGGGGTCGTCGATGCGCTGATCACATTGATGTTGGTGATGTAGCTCATCAGCTTGCCAGCCTTGCGTGGATCGCTGGAGGCACGGGCTTCGTTTTTTGTCAAAGCCTTCTCTATGTCCCGCCTTTGTTCCAGACTTTTCTGGATTTTTACGAAAGCCGATTCCTTGGCTCGGCCTGCAAGAGACACGGCGTCTAATGTGCCGGATACTTGCGCAGCCTGGGCTGAGATCTGGTGATAGTTACCCAATCTCGTAGTCGGATTCGGGTTAACATAGGAGAAATCCGCGCCCTCGTTCACGTAGTTCGTATCTACGGCCGCCGCCAATTCGCTGACCTGCCACTCATGGAAAACCGCCTTCGTCACCTCCATCTTCGCATTGCTGAAAATGGGAGTTTCCGAGGGGTCAATCCTAGTGACCACGTCAGTGAGGTCCTCTCGCTGCCCGATCGCAGCGCTCGTGGTCCAAGTCGCCATTGTATGGCTCCTTTCTATGGTTCGAGCAGATACTCCACGGCTGCTTCCATGGCGTCTCTGCCTTTGTTTTGGTTGATGCGGTTGAGCTTGTCAGCCCGCCGCCGTGAGGATTTTTCGGCTTTGCTTTTGGGCTTACCGGCACGCACCATCTTGGGTGCCGCCTTGGTCTTGGCCCTGGCCGCCGGGGTCTTTTGCTGCAATTCATCGAAAAGCATGGCCTTCCTCATAATTGCTATCGCCCGACTATCAGATGCTTGTGACAACTCTTGCTCGGTGAAGCCGGAGCGCTGGGCGTAGGTGATGACGTCGGATTTCTCCTGCGCCGCCACGTCGTTATCCCGCCACTCGGGTATTCGTTCAAGCAGTGCTGCCTGTTCATTCTGGAGATGCGCCGCCCACTGTTGTTGTGCAGCGGCATTGTGCTGGGCCTGCAACGCTTCCCGCTCTTGCGTGATTTGACGTTGCTGTTCCTGTCGATCTCTGAAACGATCCCGCTGGACCATATATTCCATCGGATCATCGTCTCGGAGTTGGTCCCAGTTTGGCTCGGGTTCCCCCGCGCCTGTCTGTAACATCTCTTCAGCCTGCTGAAGCCTGCCAGCTAAGTGCTCTCGCATTTGGTGAAGCTCTTGCTGTGCTGCCGCAAATTGCTGGCGTTCGCCTTCGACCGTTTTTCGGTCGGCAGCTAATGCCTGCGTCTTTTGCGTATAGTCGCCACCACGCTGATAGCCAGCGATCAGCTCGTCCGCCGATACATCAACATCCTCACCGGCAACCTTGACGGTGTAATAGTCGATGGTGGCTTCTTCACTGTCGTCGTCATCGTCGTCTGCGACCTGGTCTTGGTCATCCTCGGCGTCTGCGTTTGCCGCTTCCACGGGCGCATCGTCCTCGGCGTCGTCTGTGCCAGCGTCAAGTTGTTCTGCCGCTGGTTGCTCTTCCACTTCAGCCGGTGGTTCCGTTTCAGGAGCCGGTGTAGCCAGAAGATGTTCGACCGCGCTGTTGATAGACAGCGGGCCGCTGCCAGTCCCTTCAGGGGTGCTGGGTTCAGCCATAATAAATTAACCTTTCGGATTGTGGCGGCTAGTCAATGCCTAGTTGTCGCCGTGCGAGTTCACCAGTGGTGGCGATTTGCTCTATGTGCCCACGCACGTCGTGCAGGGCTGTGGTAAGCGCGAATAATCGCTCACGCTCATCCGTTTGACCTGGGGCGGTGGCTTTCCATGCCGCCGTGTAGGTCGAGTCAAGTTGTTCAAATGCTTCCGCTAGAAGTTCGTTGCGCAGCAATAGCTCGGCAGCTTTGCCACGGGCTATTTCTTCCTCGCGGGTCATGGATGATCTTGAAAACCTTCAGGCGCAGGCCGTCGTTTTGGCTGCCACGTCGCGGTGTCTGGATCGAAATTCAGCTCAGGTTCTTTTTTGTTTTCGCCATACGGGTTTGGCGGTTTTCCGCTCAGGCCAAAGTCACCGATATTATATTCGCCGCCATAGTTGGCCTGGTTACTCTCAATCGCGACCTGCTCAAGCTCTGGTAAAAGCTCGAAAAACTTGTCAGCGACTGGTTCCGGCCATCCAACGATATCGCGTCCGCCGGATGTATGGGTAGCGCCGGGGACGCCGCCTTCAGCCGCAAGTTTCATAACCTGAATCGATGCTGGATTTGCAAATACTTGTTGCTTGAGATTATCCAGTTCCAGCGCTTCTTGTTTTGGGCCTTGCAACGCACGCTGGAAATGGTTCTCTAGCTGGTTGGCCATTCTAGGATCAGCGGTATGGTCTGGGGCCATTCTCTTCATGCCGTACATCGCCAAGGCCAACGGTGCCATGATGCCTGCATTTAACCCGGTGGCAGCGCCTGGGCCGCCGAGTGCGCCGCCTGTTAAATGACCGGCACCAAGATAACTACTGCCTACAAAGCCTGGTGCTGTTGCGCCAACGGCAGGCGCGGCACCTGTCAGCAAGCTAGACGGAGGAGCGCCGAGATTACTTACACCAGCCAATGCGTCTGGGGTCAGATAACCGGACGGGCCGACGCCGACCGTACCTTCGATACCGCCAGGAAGGGCATGTTGAAACCAGTCAGCGGGCATTCCAAATTCGTAACCAGCAGGGGGTGCCGTGTACAAATTCGACACTGTGTTTAACGGGTTTGGGCCGCCGCTATGTAATGCGTCTACGATAGCGTCTTGGGTCATTAAACGGTTATTCATCATCTCGTTCCAAGACGCCGGAATCTGTGAACCAGAGGGAGTAGTCACGGGACCATACGGCCCTGCTGTCGGCATGCCGGGTTGTGCTGCAAGCTGGGCCTGGGCCTCGGCATAAGCGTTGGCGACGTTCATGCCTGGAGAGGGATCGCCCAAAGGCATGACATCAATAGGCGTTAATGGAGCCGATGCGCCAGGTGGTGGACCCAACGCCAAGTCAGGATTGACCCATGGCGAAGCGGTATTGAAGTAGCCCTGGGTGCCACCCAAGGCATCCGCCATTGCAGCGCCTTGTGCGTCAGTCAGCAACGCCGTGCCGCCGCCGGGGGTCAGCAGACCACCTTGCGATGGGTAAATGCCCAATGCGTCTTTTAGGCCGCCGAAGACCTCGTTAGGCAGCATATCGGTAAACGACATACCCTCGCCACCGCCAAGGAAATTGCTAAACGGGTTCGGTATGCCTGCATGTTCCATCAGGCTTTTGCCGGTCAGGAAACTGGACAAGCTGTTTGCACCACCCAGCAGCGACAGCGCAGACAGAGCATTGCCAAGCGTGCTGGTATCCGTGCCGCCGCCGAAGTCGCCTGATGTCAGGCCTCCTCCTCCGCCGCCATAGCTGGGATAAGTGCCGGACCAGTCGCCGCCTGTCGGGGAATAGGCGTAGGCTCTTGTGGGCGCGTAGGTGGCAAACCCCGGTGCGGTCAGATATTCGGGCGTCGGTGGTGCCCATGTTCCAATCGGCATCAGACAACGCTCCTGATGTTGGTGCCCTGTTCGCCAATCTTGTTCGCCAACTTGATGCCTTGCAGACGCGCCTCACCTTCAAGCTCCGCTTGTTTAAGCTGCATTTCCATCTGCATTTTCTCTCTAGCCAACTGGATGTCAGCTTCCATTTTCTCGCGCTTGATCTGGATGTCAGCTTCGGCCTTGGCCTTGTCGATCTCGACCGCAGCCATGGCGGCCTGCGCCATCGGGTCGGGCTGTTGCTCTTGCTGACCCATCTGCTGCGCCATCTCTGGCGGCACGTCATTGAAGAACTGTCCAGCGTCCTTGAAGCCAGCGGCCTCGACCATTTTGCGCAGGGTGCCGACGTACTGATTTATACCGACGACCGGATTGGCTGGGCCGAGTGTTTGCAGTAGCTGTTCTTGCTTGCCAGCGATCTGTGCGAGTAACGCTAATTTTTGATCTTGTTGTGTGGTGCCCAGGCCGACGTTGACGATCAGATCGAAGCCATTCGACCAAGCGCGTGGGTCCATTTCCACATAATTGTTAGTGAGCCTGATGATCTGCGGGGCGTCCTGATAGTGCGTGACCAGGCGTAGGATGCCTTTGAACAGGTCGCGGAAGCCGGTTTCGGCAAACACTCTGGCGATCTGCTCAACCTTGCACTGGGCGGCGGAAACTGTTGCGGCGACTGCCGTGGCCGTCGTGGATTGCAGAGAATCCGGATCCAAGCCCATCGATGCCTTGCTGATGCCCGTCCGGGTCTCGCGCACATTGTCTAGGTATTCCAATAGAGGAAATGTCGATTGCCAGACCGGCTGGATGGGCAACGGCTGCACCATGCCAGGAGCGCGCACTCGGACGATATTGCCCGGGCGGTTCTCCATAAGGTCGCTGATGTTGACCTGCCCCTCGACTGCCATTACTCGGGGATTCGTACTTTGATAGGCGCCGTCCATGATCTGCCGCAGCACCGTGGATTTGATTAGCTGCAAGTCTTGCGTGTCATCCGTGATCGACCGACCAACCAGGCGGTGCGGGATCAAATGTGGCGTTAATGTGGCAAAAGGTAGTTGGTCAAATGGCTCGTCTTCTAAAATCTCGCGTCCCGCGCCGACGCAGAAGAAGCGCCGCAACTCGCTGACGCCCGTGCCGTCATCGATCTTGATGTAGGCTTCGACCACCTCGACCTCGCGCCGGGATGGATCAACAGTGCTGTCGCCGCCGCCGCTCGATAAATCCTGGAAGCGGGCTGTCACTTCCTCGCTCATTTGGTTTTCTTCGCCACCGGCGTAACGCTCGATGTCGTCGCGGTCGTAACCCATGGTAATCAGTTCGCTGACGGTCATCATGCGGCGGTGGCCGACGAAGTCCGCATCTTCCAGGGACTTGGCGTGGCGTGAATACAGGAACTCTTCGGGCGGCACGTTTTCCAAAACGCACTGGCCGTTTTCCAACTTGGTTCTGACCTTAAGCGAGTAACTTGGCGGTAAGGTCGCCGCCATCTCGCCATAGTCTTCTGTTGGCTCGTCGTCCCCGTAGGTCCCGTATGTGACTTCTTGTTCCAGCACTTCAATCTTGGGGTCGTTCACCAGCATGGCTAACTGGTTCTCGGTCAAGCCTTCATAGGATTCGGGGCCGTCAAATTCGGGGTCACGCCAGTAGAACTTGACCACGCCAAGCCTGAACACCAGGGCGTCGTGCATCCAGTTCTGAATGACCTTGTAGCCAGGGTTCTGGTCGGTGACGATCCAGTTGACGTATTCACTGGCCTGCTTGGCTGCGGCTTCGTCTTCGGGATGCCGCGGCTGAAAGCTGACGTAGTCCTTGCTGCTGGCAAAGATCTTCATCAGTGATGGCATGATGAAGCCCACGGTGTCAGCGACATCACGGCTTACGACCTGGCTCTGGTTCTCGACCTCGTTGCCGAACGCCTCGCCGTAGTAGTAATTCGTGGCGGTGTCGCGGAAACCGGTATGCTCTTCCTCTTGGTAGAGGACTGCATCATCGATCTCGTTCTGCACGATCCGATGGATTTCGGTGTCGTCAAGTTTGGCCATGTTTCTACCTTTGCGGCTCAGGCCGCGTCGTCCAATAAACTACGCGGTATCCGCTGCTGGGGCTGCTGAGTGCTTAACAGGCCAGGGGCAGCGGCTGCGGCTGGGTTGGAAAACATCACTTCAGGGAATTTCTTGAACAACGCCTGACGTTCCGCATGGTCTGCATATTTGTAAATCTTGGTGATACCGGCATCCTTCAATATTTTGAGGGTGCTGGCAGATGTTTCCTTTGGAACGATTGCGCCCCTGAACTCCGACAGCGGCACACCGCGCTGTGGCTTGATCTCGAAGTATTCCGTAGGCATGTCGCGGAACACTTCGCGCAATTCGTCCGCCATATCCCTGATCTTCTTGGTAATGGCAGGCATATATTGTTTCGAATATTCGTGTTCGCCGCGCTTCAGTAATATGTCCTCAACCAACTCATCAACTGTTTGGGTGTGGACGTCGGGGTTTACGCCTTTCGCAGCATCTCTGACAGCGCCCCGAAAGTTCGCCAGAATTTGGTCAGCTTCGTCAAATGAAGACTTGGCTTTTCCGTAACCTAAAACCTGGCTCCGTTTACGTTTGATTTCGGCAAGTGACTTAAACCTCGGAGCCAACTTTGCGCGGGTGCTGCCCGTCGTATGGTGAAAGCCTTCCGCGCCAGCGCCCTTGCCGCGCATCTCGCGCAAAATATTCTTCAATGTAGCCGCAGCCCACCGCTCACGGCCAGCGTATGTATGCCCGCGGAATATCCGCTCATTAAACTCGCCGCCTACGTCCTTTATCCGGCGGACTTCATTTTTCGCCCAGCTTCGCAACTCGTTGTTTAGACGCTGCCCCTGATGAACATTTCTTACGTTTTCAACCGCCCGAGAAAAATCATAGTAATCTTTAAACCCTTCTGGGTCCGGCATCAGCCCCTTATCATTAAAAAACTTTGCTAAAATTGCAGTGTCGTAGCCAGGATCAGCATCCAACAAATGTTTTGCGACCGAATCGGTATCTAAAATAGAATATTTAAACCTGCCTAAGTGATCCCCATAATCCTTGTTTATAATATTTTCCGCTGCCTTGTTCGGTTTAATAAACATATGCGGAGCGCGCGTCGTATAGGCATCGGCGCTCCAAACCGGGTTTCTCGCTGACGGCTTCGCCATATCCGGCGATCCAATTAGGGTAATTTCTCCATACCCAGTTAGTGGACTATCTGCTTTTGCCACCGCCATGGACGGCATCGGAATGCCGCCAATGCGATCCGCCCGTTCCAGAGCGTTCGGTTGAATATTGTGCTGCACGATCAATGGATCGTCAGGAACCGCCGCACGTCTGGCCGCACCTGACGCCAATGCACCCGCTGGGATCTTGGCCAGCAGACCCGGCGTGGAGGTCATCGGCATTATGTTGAAAACATCCGCCGGTGTCGGCATCACTCCTGTATATGGGGCCTCAAGAGTATTAAACAGACTTCCCAGCATTTCCCTCGCCATGCCAGGGATCGCAGGCTTAAACTCTGTCTGCATGATCTGCGGGGCACCGTAAATTGGATCTCGCGGGGTGCGGGACTTCATCGGCACCATGCCGCTGTACTGCCATCCAGGGTCTGGCGCTAACAGACCACGCCATTTATCCAGAGGCCGTGCGGTATCCAGCAGACCAGCCATCAGGCCGCGTCGTCCAATAGACCGCGCGGTATGCGCCGCTGTGGTTGCTGGGTACTGAGCAGTCCTGGCGCTGCCGCTGCTGCCCCTGGGTTTGCCGCGAATAAAGGTTGGCGTCCAATGGTCTTGCGCATAGCGGGGGTTATGTCGATTGACCAGACCTTATGACTGCCGCCGTCTTGAAGCACCTTCTCATAATGGCCTGGATAAGGCTGGGCATCTATTTTTTGTTGCGCTTCCGCTCTTGAATAGCCGCCGCCTATGGAATTTCCGGTCGTTGTATTCGTTATGGAATAAACCTCGTCCCCGGTGCTAATTTCCCCGCTGCCAACCTTCGCGTCCTTGTCCAGACGCCGTGCGATCTTCTGCGCCTTTGTGGGCAGCATCTCGTCATAGAATTTTACGGCCCATTCGCCGCCGACTTTGAGGTCGAGGCCTTCAAATTTCTTTAGGCTGAAGCCGCCTTTCCGGAAATTTTTGCCTTTTCCTTCAACAATCTTATCGGCCATCTCTTTCCCGACCCAATCAGGCAGTTTATTTGCTGGCACCACCTGATTACCAAAGACCTGTCGCCCTTCTTTAAACGCATAAATGCGATAGCCATTATCTTCCTTCATATAAGATAAGCTGTCGATCTGCTTACTCAAATCATACCGATCCGCCTGCATCCGGCCCGTCGTCCATGCCACGCGGTCGTAGCCCTCATCGGCGGCCATCTTCATGATGCGCATCATCGACAGGTCTGACCAGGTTTGTTTGAAGGGTGCGTCTGGGACGCCGCCCCCAGCATCTAAACGAACCGCTGCCTGAAAAACATCGTCCGGTAAATTCAACCATGGCAAGGAACGAAGCTCATCCAATCCTAATAAATCGCCACTTTCCATATCCTTGAACGCACTTATGTCCGGTTCTTCCGGGTTTCGCTCAAAACTAATGCCGTGCTTTTCCAAGAGCGCCATGTCTTCTTTGTTATCAGAAAAGCCCTTGTATCCATACCGCCGACCCTTCTGATGCCAATCGCTCTGGATCTCCTCGATGAACAGAACCTTCTTGCCATCGGCATCAATGCGGTCGTTCATGCGGACGTGAGCGAGGGCGTTTTCATCAGGGAAGTGGCCGCCTCTGAAATTCAATGAACTGCCGCCAGGGGTTGCAATCAAGCTCCCTTCACTAAACTGCCTCGCGGCATCTTCTGCGGCTTCACGGGTAAACTCCATATCCACAACTTCACGGTTGGAATTAAGGATCTTAAATAACCCGTCTTCGGCTTCTTCGATCGTGTACCTCTCAGATTGAACAGGTAGCGTTTTCTTAGGCATCGTCAGCACCACCTCGCGGTAGTTCTCCCCGCCCGGTAGTTGAAGACTTGGGTCAGAAAATTTCGGTGCCTGCCCTACCGGCATCTCCAGCAAAGACCTGTTTTGCCGCATAAGTTCATCATGCTGGTAGAACAATTCCCGCGCTCCTGCCAGATCACCCTGTTCCTGAAGCCGCGTGCCCTGTTCCAGCAAATCCTCGGCCTGCCGGATAAACTCTTCAGGGTCCGGCCCACCATAGTTTACTTGCTCGACGTTGACGCGGTTTTGCCGCACGAAGTCCAGCAACTCGTCTTGCGTGACGCTGGGGCGACCGGCGAGGAACTCATCCATGCCCATCCACTGCATTTCTTCCTTCTTCGCGCCGAGATTGGCCAGCGATGCGCGGGCCTGATCGGGCGTCAGCGTGGTCTGCTTCAGGTTCAAAACGGCCTGTTCGGTCGGGCTGTAGAAGCCAAGCGGGCTTACTTCCGCTGGATCTGGCCCCAAAGGCGGACCCTGGTTGTCGCCGACACCGCGCCGCGCCATACCAGACGCCAACGCGCCTGCGGGGGCCTTTACCAGCAACCCTGGCGCTGAAGTCATGGGCGTGATGTTCAACAGGTCGGCAGGGCTGGGCATGACGCCCGTGCGAGGTGCTTCCAGAACATTCAACAAGCTGCCCGCCATTTCCCTGGCCATGTCGGGTATGGCCGGGGCGAACTGCGTGCGCTGGGGTGCGCCGTAAATCGGGTCCAGCGACGTGCGGGACTTCAACGGCAATATACCGCCGTACTGCCAGCCGGGATCTGGGGCCAGCAGGGTGCGAAACCTATCCAGCGGAGGGGAGGGGTCGAGAAGACCGGCCATCAGACGATCCAGGCGCTGGAGGGGTAGTCGATGGGTTGCTGCCAGCGGCGCGACATCGCACCACGCGCAACGGTACCCGCGACACCACCGAAGGTGAGGCAGAAGGCATCCGCAACGTCAGGAGAATGTAGTCCGCGACGCTTCATTTCGTCCTTGCTTTCAACTTTTAGCTTGCCTGATGACGTGAAAGTGTAACGCGGTGCTACCAGTTCCTTTGCCAGCATCTCGTTGTCCGGCAAAACGCAATCCTTCAATTCTAGCCACTCTTTTGCCCGCAACCACAGTTCGTCACGAAGGCGCATAGCCGTCGGGTGCATTGCTGAACTTTCCGCCACATTGACTGAAATAACCGGGTGACCGAGTTCTTGCAGGCGATCAGCAACCCCTGCGCCCAGTCCAATGGCATCAACAAGTATTTCCTCAACGTTGTCTTCCTCCTGTTCGATCTCATGGGCGACGGCACCGACCAGTTGCATCAGATCCAGTTGCCGCCAGGTCTGGATGCCCACAACCGCGTTGCCCCGGCGCTTTACCAGGGCTGATTTGTCCGTGCCGTGCCTTGCGACATCGACCCCATAGACCAGGGGGGCTGTTTGCACTCCCTCGACGTCACGGGCAATGGCTGCCTCGATCAGCGACGGCTGGATCAGGCTCTCTCCGTCGTCCAGGGCGAACTCGCCCAGTACGCGGACGCGGAAGGCGTTGCTCTCCTCGCCGTAGCGGGCGGCCATATCAGTTATGAAGTCTGGCGACACCAGCGGGTTGTCTACGCTGCTGACGTGCCATGTTCGCCAGCTATCGGATAGCTCGTTGTGGGTTCTATGAAAGAAACCACGGTTGCGCACCGGATTACCAAGCAATAGGGTTGTCGCACCGGCAGTGGACATGCTGCCAGCAGCGCTTTCGAACACCTCTTCGGGTATGCCGGAGGCTTCGTCAGCCACCAGAAGCACATTTGTACTATGAACGCCCGCGAGGCTCTCGGGGCGCTCTTTCGATGACGTGCGGGCGGTGATAAACGCCTCGCTAGGACTTGCCTTCAAGACCACTCTGTCGCTGGTAGCCTCGATCAGCTTGCCGACCGGCGGCGGTAGCCGCTTCATCAGGCTTTTAACCTCGGCAAATAGGGCGTCGTACAACTGGCTTGCCGTAGGGGCCGTCACCGTGATCTTGCACGGGTACCTGGTCAACAGAAACCAGAGCATCAGACCGGCGGCGCAGGTTGATTTTCCCACGCCATGGCCGGATCTCACGGTCAGGCGCCTTTCGCCATTTGAGACCGCCATCATAACGCTGGCTTGCCACTCCAAAGGTTCTAATTGCAAGCAATCCAATGCAAATGCGACGGGGTCTCCCTTGTACTGGTCGAGAAAGGTTTTATAGGCCGTGGCGGCCTTGGCTTTCAATTTAGGCGTCATATCTGTGTTCGTTGGCGCGTAGTTCCTGGCCGCAGTCGGCGCATTTCAACGCGATCAGATGGCATAGTTCAGTTTTGGGGTCTTCCTCACTGAATAGCGTGTGAAAGGTGTCATTGCCGCAATCGCAGACCCCGGTAGATAAATCTGGATTTTTTTTCGGAGGAGTCAAAAATATGATGTCATTCATGCGTGGGGGGTATACCAATCACAGCCGCCCCCGCCCGTCGCTCGAAGGGGGGGGTCATCGAAAATGGCGGTTTTCAAGGCCGAAAATCCGCCGGGATTTACCCTGGCCGCCCGAATTGCCCATAAGTCATTGAAAACAAAGGGTGACATAATACTGACAATATTATGTTACTG